>BNJU01002956.1_pt1 | contig 216052 bp, 270 predicted proteins | sample 8539281 | NCBI WGS metagenome assembly BNJU01 (sample SAMD00202456, study PRJDB9452) | human saliva metagenome | isolation source: human saliva | place: Japan
GCCAGTCCCAGCGCTCAAAAAAATATCGGCAAAAAGCCGTTGGTCTTCCTTGATCTGATTGCCGAGACCGCTGGCGCTAAAGCCGCCGAAACCAAGTAATACTTTCAATGAAAAGCAAACAATCTGCCATGACTTTCTGCCTTACCCAAACCAGGCAGCAGAGAGATTGTTCCGTTTTCATTTAAACCCTAGATACAAGCTAAAGGCCGTCTGAAAACCACGCTTCGTTTTCAGACGGCCTTTTTTTCTCAAAAAAATCTTATCATATAAATGATGCAAATGTTATATAATAACAGCCTTTCAAAATATGATGAGAAACTAAAATGACACAAACCACACTCAAACCCATTGTTTTATCTATTCTTTTAATCAGCACTCCCATCCTCTCCCAAGCGCATGAAACCGAGCAGTCGGTTGACTTGGAAGAGGTTACCGTCGTCGGCAAAAGCCGTCCGCGCGCCACTTCGGGGCTGCTGCACACTTCGACCGCCTCCGACAAAATCATCTCCGGCGATACCTTGCGCCAAAAAGCCGTCAACTTGGGCGATGCTTTAGACGGCGTACCGGGCATTCATGCCTCGCAATACGGCGGCGGCGCGTCCGCTCCCGTTATTCGCGGTCAAACAGGCAGACGGATTAAAGTTTTGAACCATCACGGCGAAACGGGCGACATGGCGGATTTCTCGCCCGACCATGCCCTGATGGTGGACAGCGCCTTGTCGCAACAGGTCGAAATCCTGCGCGGCCCGGTTACGCTCTTGTACAGCTCGGGCAATGTAGCCGGTTTGGTCGATGTTGCCGATGGCAAAATCCCCGAAAAAATGCCTGAAAACGGCGTATCGGGCGAAACCGGATTGCGTTTGAGCAGCGGCAATTTGGAAAAACTGACATCCGCAGGCATCAATATCGGACTGGGCAACAACTTCGTGCTGCATACCGAAGGCTTGTACCGCAAATCGGGCGATTATGCCGTACCGCGCTATCAAAAAGAAGAAGGCCGTCTGAAACGACTGCCCGACAGCCATGCCGATTCAAAAACAGGCAGCATCGGCCTGTCTTGGGTTGGGGATAAAGGTTTTCTCGGCGTAGCGTACAGCGACCGTCGCGACCGCTACGGCCTGCCTGCCCACAGCCATCTCTATGACGACTGCCACGCCGACATTATTTGGCAAAAGAGTTTGATTAACAAACGCTATTTGCAGCTTTATCCGCACCTTTTGACCGAAGAAGACGTCGATTACGACAATCCGGGCTTGAGCTGCGGCTTCCACGACGATGATAATGCACACGCCCATGCTCACAACGGCAAACCTTGGATAGACCTGCGCAACAAACGCTACGAACTCCGCGCCGAATGGAAGCAGCCGCTCCCAGGTTTTGAAGCCCTGCGCGTACACCTGAACCGCAACGACTACCACCACGACGAAAAAGCAGGCGATGCAGTAGAAAACTTCTTCAACAACAAAACACACAACGCCCGTATCGAGTTACGCCATCAACCCATAGGCCGTCTGAAAGGCAGCTGGGGCGTGCAATATTTGGGACAAATCCAGCGCGCTTTCCGCCATTCCCGAGACCGTCCAACAACCGATGCTGATTGACAACAATGTGCGCCATTACAGCTTTTTCGGTGTAGAACAGGCAAACTGGGACAACTTCACACTTGAAGGTGGCGTACGCGTGGAAAAACAAAAAGCCTACATTCAGTACGACAAAGCATTGATTGATCGGGAAAACTACTACAACCAGCCCCTGCCCGACCTCGGCGCGCACCGCCAAACCGCCCGCTCGTTCGCACTTTCGGGCAACTGGTATTTCACGCCACACCACAAACTCAGCCTGACCGCCTCCCATCAGGAACGCCTGCCGTCAACGCAAGAGCTGTACGCACACGGCAAACACGTTGCCACCAATACTTTTGAAGTCGGCAACAAACACCTCAACAAAGAGCGTTCCAACAACATCGAACTCGCGCTGGGCTACGAAGGCGACCGCTGGCAATACAATCTGGCACTCTACCGCAACCGCTTCGGCAACTACATCTACGCCCAAACCTTAAACGACGGACGCGGCCCCAAGTCCATCGAAGACGACAGCGAAATGAAGCTCGTGCGCTACAACCAATCCGGCGCCGACTTCTACGGCGCGGAAGGCGAAATCTACTTTAAACCGACACCGCGCTACCGCATCGGCGTTTCCGGCGACTATGTACGAGGCCGTCTGAAAAACCTACCGTCCCTGCCCGGCAGGGAAGATGCCTACGGCAACCGTCCTTTCATCGCACAGGACGACCAAAACGCCCCTCGCGTTCCGGCTGCGCGCCTCGGCGTCCACCTGAAAGCCTCGCTGACCGACCGCATCGATGCCAACTTGGACTACTACCGCGTGTTCGCCCAAAACAAACTCGCCCGCTACGAAACGCGCACGCCCGGACACCATATGCTCAACCTCGGCGCAAACTACCGCCGCAATACGCGCTATGGCGAGTGGAATTGGTACGTCAAAGCCGACAACCTGCTCAACCAATCCGTTTACGCCCACAGCAGCTTCCTCTCTGATACGCCGCAAATGGGCCGCAGCTTTACCGGCGGCGTAAACGTGAAGTTTTAAAATCGGATAGGCAAACAAAAAAGGTTTTCAGACGGCCGTCTGAAAACCTTTTTCTTGTTTTAACCAATCATTTAAAACTGACTATTAATCTTTCAACACATCGCGCACAGCCGCTTGAATTTTAGCCGCCGCTGCTTCGATTTGCTGTTGTTCGGTAGATTGGCTTGCCACTGTCTCAACCGGAGCAGCTTGAGAAGCCGGAGTAGCTTGAGAAGCAGGCGCAGCTTGAGGAACAGCTGCGGCTTTAGGCTCAGATTCAGTTTGTGGCGCAGTCAGCGGCAAACGCGCCAATACAGTGCTGACACCGGTAACTTTATCGCCAATCGCCACTTGCGCCTGCGCATCGACAGGCAGATACATATCCACGCGAGAACCAAAGCGGATAAAGCCATAGCGTTCGCCGCGAGACAGTTTCGCACCTGCTTGGGTGTAGCACAAAATACGGCGTGCCACCAAACCGGCCACTTGAACAAAAGTAATTTCACGACCAGAAGCCGTAGTCGCCAAAACCGCATTACGTTCGTTTTCCGTGCTGGCTTTGTCCAAATCCGCATTCACGAATTTGCCTTTGTTATAGACCACTTTCGTTACCGTACAATCGGCAGGCGATTTTTGCGAATGCACGTTGAACACGTTCATAAAAATACTGATTTTCAAAGCATCGACATCACGATACGGATCGCGTGCACGCTCGACCACCACGATACGGCCGTCAACCGGGCTCAACACCGCTTCAGGATTTTGCGGAATCTCACGCGCAGGGTCGCGGAAAAACTGCAGGGCAAATACGGTAAACACCCAAAACGGCAAAGACCACCAGCCGCAACACATCGACACCAGCAGGCTCAAAGCCAAACCGCCGCCGATAATCGGCCAGCCCTCACGGGCGATAATCGGGTGGGGATACAAACGGTTCATCACTTATCCTTCATTTAATAATTTCAAAATCGTCGCCATTATATCTGAAACTCCAAACATTGAGGCCGTCTGAAATGTTCAGACGGCCGGTGTCTTTTGTAAAAAATACTCAACATAGATAAAGTTTCAGTTTCGGCAACACAATGACGCAGCGTCCTCAACAAGCGGCTCACACGATCCAACAACTCGCCGCAAATATCATTTTGACCAAACCTCTGCCCTCGATTATCTCGACAAGCCCAGTATGACCGCCAATACCAGCCAAATCCAATGCCGACGGCGCGATGTAGAAAACAAAGCGCGTTGAGACAGCAAACGCGTTTGGCTCAACTGATACGCCACATCGGCCAACATTACCAAGCGATTAGTCTGCCGAGCATTACCTTCTTCCGCTTTACGCAGTTTCAAATTTTCCGCTTCAATCCGCAGCCGCACCAGCTTGGCTTCTAAAAGCAGCAGCTCGCGCGCTTCTTCATACTCCTGTCGCTTCATCGTCCGTATCCTTGTCTATCTCACCGCGCAAATACGCAATGTCCGATCGAATATCCTGCAAGGTTTCAGCCACACGACTGCCCTGCTCCCGATAATCTGCCGATACTTTGCGGAACAATACGGCAATAATCAGCAGGCTCACAAAGAAAATGCCGAAAAACACCCACAAACGCCGCCACATCCGACAGCACGCGGTTCAAGCCGAACAGCAAACCGACCAAGCCCACCATCAACAGCGCGCCGGACAACACCAACCAGATCGCCAACCGGAACACATTCTCCGCCTGACGCGTCAAATCCAAGCTCAATACCTGCAAACGCAGCAGCAGCAAATCCGCGCCCTGATTCAACAAAGCCTTGCCATGTTCAAAACGCTGGCGAATTCCCATCTTAACTATCCTTTTTTTCAGGAAAAACATAAGGCTAAGGCCGTCTGCACGGCGCAATGAAATCCATGATTTCATGTACACGCCTGTTCAGACGGCCTTAACATATTCACATTAACGGCGGTTCAACAACACACCGACAACCAAACCGGCCAATGCGGCAAAACCCATCGCATAATATGGTTTTTCATGCACCACTTCATCAGCGTGTTTGGCACCGCGTTTCAAACGCTCGCCCGCATCAGCTTCAAATTCGGCAAAACGCTCTTTGCCTTCTTTCAAACGCTCCTGAGCCGCTTCTTCAAACTGCTCGTATTTTTCACGCGCACGCTCGGCATGATGGCGCAGACGTTCGCCGGCCTCTTCTTCAAAACGGTTCAAACGCTCTTTGGCCACAGCCAATTTTTCTTCCAATTTGGCTCGGGCTTTGCTGCCCTCTTCCGAACCGGCTTCAACACCATTGCGGTACAACTCTTCCACATCATCCATCACTTCTCGGATGTCTTTCAGCAAAGCCTCGCGACGTGCTTCAAAATCGTGTTTTTTCATGGTTTTCTCCTTGATATAGGTTGATATGGTTACAGATTGTTCATCTGTTAACAATATTATAACCATTTATTTCCAAATAAACGTTAATTTAAATTAAATTAAGTGCTTATTATGAAAACAACCCAATGGAATTTAAAAAAAGGCCGTCTGAAAAACTTCAGACGGCCTTTTTCAATTCAGCTAAAGACTTAAGTCTTATGCCAAACCTTTTGCTTTCAACACTTCCAGCATGGTAGTGCCCAACTCAGCAGGGCTGCGGGTGTAGGCGATACCGGCTTTTTCGAAAGCGGCAAATTTTTCTTCGGCAGTACCTTTACCGCCGGAGATAATCGCACCGGCGTGGCCCATGCGTTTGCCTTTAGGGGCGGTAACACCAGCAATGTAGCCGACAACGGGTTTGGTTACGTTGGATTGGATGTATTCGGCTGCTTCTTCTTCCGCAGTACCGCCGATTTCACCGATCATGATGATGGCGTCGGTATCTGGGTCTTCTTGGAAGAGTTTCAGTGCGTCGATTTGGTTCATACCAGGAATCGGGTCGCCGCCGATACCGATACAGGTTGATTGACCCAAGCCCAGTTTGGTGGTTTGTGCCACGGCTTCGTAAGTCAATGTACCGGAACGGGAAATAATACCGATACGGCCAGGTTGGTGGATGTGGCCCGGCATAATACCGATTTTGCACTCACCCGGAGTAATCACGCCCGGGCAGTTAGGGCCGACCAAGCGGGTACCGTTGCCGTTGGTTTCCAAGTAGCGTTTGGCTTTGAGCATGTCCAGAGTAGGCACGCCTTCGGTAATCACAACGACCAAGCCTACGCCGGAATCAACGGCTTCAACGATAGAATCCAACACAAACGGAGCGGGAACGTAAATTACAGATGCGTCCGCGCCGGTTTCTTTAACGGCTTCTTTCATGGTGTTGAACACGGGCAGGTTCAGGTGGGTTTGACCGCCTTTACCCGGGGTAACGCCGCCGACAACTTTAGTGCCGTAAGCCAGAGCTTGTTCGGAGTGGAAAGTACCGTTTTTACCGGTGAAACCTTGAACCAATACTTTGGTGTCTTTATTAATCAATACGCTCATTCTTTTCTCCTTAGGCGTTTACGGCTGCAACAATTTTTTCGGCTGCGTCATTCAGGCCGTCTGCAGAAGTCAGTTTCAGACCTGATTCGTTCAGGATTTCGCGCCGAGTTCGGCGTTGTTACCTTCCAAACGAACAACGACAGGAACGTTGACGTTGATTTCTTTAACGGCTGCCACGATGGCTTCCGCAATCATGTCGCAACGTACGATACCGCCGAAGATGTTGATCAATACGCCTTTAACGGATTTGTCTTCCAGAATCAGTTTGAACGCTTCAACCACGCGGTCTTTGGTTGCGCCGCCACCAACGTCCAAAAAGTTGGCAGGTTGGCCGCCTTTGAGTTTGATGATGTCCATAGTGGCCATCGCCAAACCGGCACCGTTAACCATACAGCCGATGTTGCCTTCCAGGGCAACATAGTTCAGGTCGAATTCAGAAGCTTTCAGCTCACGTTCGTTTTCTTGAGATTTGTCGCGCAATTCAGCGATTTTTGGCAGGCGGTAGAGCGCATTGCTGTCGATACCGATTTTGCCGTCCACGCAAGCCAGCGCGCCGTTTTCGCGAACTGCCAATGGGTTTACTTCAAACAGGGCGAAGTCGTTTTCGATAAACGCTTTGTACGCGCCGGTCATCAGTTTGACGAACTCGTTGATTTGTTTGTCTTTCAAGCCCAGTTGGAAGGCAACTTCGCGAGCTTGGCAAGGTTGCAGGCCGACCAGCGGATCAACGGTTACTTTGAAGATTTTTTCTGGAGTTTCGGCAGCAACTTTTTCAATTTCCACGCCGCCTTCGGTAGAAGCCATGAATGTAACGCGGCGGGTAGAACGGTCAACCACTGCGCCCTAAGTACAGCTCGGTTTGAACCGGATACATGTCTTCGCAAACCAAAACGCTGTTGACAGGTTGGCCGTTGGCATCAGTTTGGTAAGTTACCAAGTTGGTGCCAATCAGGCTTTCAGCCACTTCTTTAGCTTCTTCGCGGCTTTTAACGACTTTTACGCCTCCCGCTTTACCGCGGCCGCCGGCGTGTACTTGTGCTTTGACAACAGCGAATTTGCCGCCCAATTTGTCGTAAGCTGCAGCGGCTTCTTCGCCGTTGTGTGCCAAAATACCGCCTTGTACGGGCAAACCGTAGCTAGCCAGCAGTTCTTTAGCCTGATACTCGTGTAAATTCATGGATTTCTCCTTAAGGTGAGTGGGTTTTAGGAATCGCCCTGCGGCCAATCCCATATTTTCAGACGGCCCTACTATTTACTGAAGGGCAACCACATCCGCGCCAGCAGATACATGGTTGCGCCGCCTCCCCCGAGAATAAAAAAGACGATGCCTTTTTTACGCGAATTCGGGCAGAGCAGATAAACGGCAAGGCTGAAACTGATAAACAACAATGCCACGCGCCAAACCAATTCTTTATCTTTGAAACGGTTGAGCGTATAAGTTTCGGTCATCATCACATACATTTGCCACAATGCGGCCATACACATGCTGATGATGCCCATCGGTATAAAGAAAATACCGACTATTTCTTTGTTCATAATGAATGTAAATGCTGTTTGTTTGTCTGACGGAATTATAAATCAGAAAACGAAGCTCTCGGAACATTCAATTTGTCGAAGGCCTTAAGGCCGTCTGAAAAGTTTCAGACGGCCTTAATGTCTATCAACCGTGCAAAGCGCGTTTGTCGGCCGCCAATGCAGCTTCGTGAACCACTTCGGACAAGGTTGGGTGGGCATGGATAATGCGGGCGATGTCTTCGCTGCTGGCGAAGAATTCGAGCGCAGTCACGCCTTCGGTAACCAATTCGCTGACAACCGGGCCGATCATGTGTACGCCCAAGATGCGGTCGGTTTTGGCATCTGCCAATACTTTAACCGTACCTTTGGCTTTGCCCATTGCCAATGCGCGACCGTTTGCACCGAAACCTGAAGTACCTTTTTTGTACTCCACGCCTTCGGCTTTGAGCTGCTCTTCGGTTTTACCCACCCAAGCGATTTCAGGGTCGGTGTAAATCACGAACGGTACGTTGTTGAAGTCGATATGCGGTTTTTGACCGGCAATGCGCTCGGCAACGGCAACGCCTTCGTCGCTGGCTTTGTGTGCCAACATCGGGCCGCGAACCACGTCGCCGATTGCCCATACGTTAGGCAGGTTGGTACGGCATTCGCCATCTACTTTGATAAAGCCGCGTTCGTCTTTTTCAAAGCCTACGGCTTCGGCGTTCAGGCCTTTGGTGTTTGGAATACGGCCGATGGCAACGATCAGTTTGTCGAATACTTCGGTTTTGGCTTCGCCGGCAGCAGTTTCGTAAGCAACGGAAACGCCTTTGCCTTCAGATTTGATGTCGCCGATTTTCACGCCCAATTCAATGCTCAAGCCTTGCTCTTTAGTGAAGTATTTGAAGGCTTCTTTGGCGATTTGTTGGTCGGCGGCAGCCAAGAAGGTCGGCGCAGCTTCAAGAATGGTAACTTCTGCACCCACGCGGTTCCATACGGAACCCATTTCCAAACCAATCACGCCGGAACCGATCACGCCGAGTTTGGCAGGCACTTCGGTCAGGTTCAATGCGCCTTCGTTGTCCAATACGTTCACGTTGTCGATAGCGACTTGTGGCAGCGGACGCGGTACGGAACCGGTCGCTACGATGACGTGTTTGGCTTCGATAACGGTTTTCTCGCCTTTGTTATCGACTTCGATTTGGTAAGCATCGCCATTTTTACCGGCAAAGGAAGCAGTACCGAACAGGCTGGTTACTTTGTTTTTTTGGAACAGGAATTTCACGCCGCCGGTCAGCTTGGTCACGATGGCATCTTTGCGCTCAATCATTTTGGCCGCGTCGAATTTTACGTCGCCGACAGTGATACCGTGTTCTGCAAAATCGTGTTGCGCAGCGTGGAAATGTTCGCTGGATTGCAACAGGGCTTTGGAAGGGATACAGCCTACGTTCAAGCAAGTACCGCCCAATGCTGGGGCGTTGCCCGCTTTGTTAACGCCTGCGTCAACGCAAGCGGTTTTGAAACCCAGTTGCGCGGCACGGATGGCGGCAACGTATCCGCCCGGGCCTGCACCAATCACTACTACATCATATTGAGACATCGTGTCATCCTTTGCTTTTTGCAGTATCTCAAAATAAAAACGATACTTTTTGTTTCTTTTTTATTTTGAATGACTGCGTTTTGATGGTTTTAAGAAAAGGCCGTCTGAAAGTCCATATCTGCCGATTCATTCGAATCAAATGTTTCAGACGGCCTCAATCGTTTGTTGAGCCTATTGTAGCACGATACTACATTACGCTACATCTAAATAAAAATTCAGACGGCCTTTTCATTAATAAATAAAAGGCCGTCTGAAACGATTACAGATCCAACAACAGGCGAGCTGGGTCTTCCAACGCGTCTTTAATGGCTACCAAGGTCAATACAGCTTCGCGGCCGTCAATGATACGGTGGTCGTAAGACAGAGCCAGATACATCATTGGACGGACAACAACTGACCGTTTTTCAACCACAGCGCGCTCTTTAGTGGCGTGCATACCCAAAATCGCAGATTGAGGCGGGTTGATGATCGGGGTAGACATCATAGAACCGAAAAGTACCGCCGTTGGTAATACTGAATGTACCGCCGGTCAGATCTTCGATAGCGATTTTTGCCGTCTTTGGCTTTTTTTCGCGTAATCAACAATTGCTTGTTCGATGTCGGCAATGCTCATTTGGTCGGCATCGCGCAGGATTGGCACAACCAAACCGCGTGGGCTGCCAATCGCGATACCGATGTCGAAGTAGCCGTGGTACACGATGTCTTTGCCGTCAACAGAAGCATTCACAACCGGATATTTTTTTCAGGGCGGCAACAGCGGCTTTAACGAAGAAGGACATAAAGCCCAGTTTTACGCCGTGTTCTTTCTCGAATTTTTCTTTGTACTTCGCACGCAAGTCCATGATCGGTTTCATGTTGACTTCGTTGAATGTAGTCAGAATGGCGTTTTCTTGTTGAGAAGCCAAGAGGCGTTCTGCAACACGGGCACGCAGGCGGCTCATTGGTACGCGTTCTTCAGGACGTGCGCCGGCAGGAAGTGCAACAGCAGGAGCAGCGGCTGCGGCAGGTTTGGCAGCGGCATTTTGTACGTCTTCTTTCAATACGCGACCGTCACGGCCGGAACCTTGCAATGCGTTCACGTCAACACCGGTCTCCGCAGCCAGTTTAGCGGCAGCAGGCATAGCGGCATTATTTTGTGCAGTAGCAGGAGCGGCAGCTGGGGCTGCTTCTGCAGGCGCGGCGGCAGGTGCTTCAGCGGCAGCAGTGGCAGCTGTATCGATACGGGCCAAAACTTGGTCGGCAACAACGGTTTCACCGTCTTGAGCTACGATTTCAACCAATACGCCGGCTTGTGGAGAAGGTACTTCCAAAACCACTTTGTCAGTTTCGATATCGATCAGGATTTCGTCACGGGCAACTGCTTCGCCAACTTTTTTCTTCCATTCCAAGAGCGTGCCTTCAGATACGCTTTCAGACAGCATAGGTACTTTTACATCAATAATCATTTTGTGTCTCCAATGGCCCTTTCAGACGGCCTGTTGTGTGTTTTTAATTCTGCATATAGGCATTCCGCCTGAACAATTTCAAACGGAATGCCGCTAGGCTTACAACGCCAAAGCGTCTTCAACCAATTGTTTCAATTGAGCAATGTGTTTGCTTGAGTAGCCCACTGCAGGCGATGCGCTGCTTGGACGACCGGCATAAGACAATTTTTGCTCTTCGCTGATAACGTCTTCGATGCGGTGGCGGATTTGGTAGAACGCGCCTTGGTTTTTCGGCTCTTCTTGTGCCCAAACCACAGATTTTGCGTTCGAGTATTTCGCCAGTTCAGCTTTAACTTCGTCGTATGGGAACGGATACAGCTGCTCAACGCGGACGATAGCAACATCATCTTCCAGTTTACGCTCAGCACGGCCAGCTTCCAAGTCATAGTAAACCTGACCGGCACACAATACCACGCGTTTCACGCTGTCGTTGCTTGCACGTTCTGCGGTATCGCCGATAACCGGACGGAAAGTCGAACCTTCGGTGAAGTTTTCCAGCGGGCTCATTGCACCTTTGAAAGCGCAACAGGCGTTTGGACATGAAAATCACCAGCGGTTTGCGGTATGAACCCAAGACTTGACGTTGCAAGATGTGGAACATTTGCGACGCTTCAGACGGCATGATGACTTGCATATTGTTCTCGGAACACAGTTGCAACCAACGTTCTACGCGTGCAGAAGAGTGCTCAGGGCCTTGACCGTCGTAGCCGTGCGGCAGGATGGTGGTCAGACCGCACAAACGACCCCACTTGGTTTCGCCTGAAGACAGGAATTGGTCAATAGTCACTTGCGCGCCGTTGGCGAAGTCACCGAATTGAGCTTCCCAAATGGTCAGCTTGTCAGGTGCGGAGCAGGCAAAGCCGTACTCGAACGCCATCACGGCTTCTTCGTTCAAAATAGAGTCGATAACCAGGAACTCGCCCAAGCCTTCGCCCATATGGCGCAGAGGAACATAAGTACCGTCGTCCCATTTTTCACGGTTTTTGATCGTGCAATACTGCATGACGGTGTGAGAATGTACCGCGGCCGGAGTCCTCACCGGAGATACGCACGCCATGACCTTTAGTCAGCAGGCTTGCGTATGCCAAGGTTTCGGCCATACCCCAGTCGATGGCTTGTTTGCCGGATGCCATGGCTTTACGCGCTTCAATCACACGTTTTGCAGTCGGATGCAGGGCAAAGCCTTCCGGTACGGCGGTAAACTTCTCGGTAAGACGCTCAATATCCGCGGCAGGCAAACCGGTTTCGATGTGTTTCGCGCCAATCTTTGCCTTGGTATTTGCTCCAGTCGATTTGTGTGCGTTGGAAGTTGCTCAAAGTTGTTTGTTCAACATGTTCGCCTTTGTCCAAAGCATCACGGTAAGCTTGGATGTAACCGTCAGCCTCAGCTTGAGTTACCACGCCTTCGGCAATCAGTTGCTCGGTGTACAAAGCACGCGCACCTGGGTGTTGCGATACTTTTTGTACATCATCGGTTGGGTCAAGGTCGGATCATCGCCCTCGTTGTGGCCCCATTTACGGTAGCAGACAACGTCGACCACGATGTCTTTATGGAATTTTTTGCGGTAATCCAAGGCAGCTTGGATGGCAAAGCAAACGCGTTCAGGATCATCGCCATTCACATGGATAACCGGAGCGGAAACCATTTTCGCGATATCGGTACAGTGTACGGTAGAACGGGTATCGCGGGTATCGGAAGTCGTAAAGCCGATTTGGTTGTTGATCACGATGTGAACAGTACCGCCGGTGGTATAACCGCGTGTTTTAGACAGGTTGAATGTTGCTTGGTTAACACCCAAACCGATAAATGCGGAGTCACCGTGAATCAATACCGGCAAGACTTTATCGCGGCCGTTTTCGCCCAAACGTTTTTGTTTGGCGCGTGCAGAACCTTCCACAACCGGGTTAACAATTTCCAAGTGTGATGGGTTAAATGCCAAAGAAACGTGCATTGGGCCGTGTGGCGTAGCGATGTCGGAGCTGAAGCCCATATGGTATTTCACGTCGCCACTAGGCAATTTGATTTCGGCACGGCCTTCAAATTCAGCAAACAAATCAGCCGGTTTTTTGCCCAAAATGTTAACCAAAACATTCAGACGGCCACGGTGTGCCATACCGATAATGACTTCTTCCACGCCGTCTTTACCAGCGTTTTGAATCAAGTAATTCAAACCGGCAATAGCGCTTTCGCCGCCTTCTACACCAAAGCGTTTTTGACCGACATATTTGGTATGCAGGTAGCGTTCCAGAGTTTCGGCAGCAGTCATTTCTTTCAAGATACGGCGTTTTTGTTCAACGTTGTAGCTTGGCGTAGACAGTACGCTTTCAAAATAATTGCGAACCCAGCGACGCTCTTCGGTATTTGGAATGTAGATGTACTCTACCGCGATATGGCCGCAGTAGGTTTGTTTAAGGTTGCTGATGATTTGTGAAAGAGGCAGTTTGCTCTGACCGGAAAAATCGCCCTCACCCATATTGAACTGAAGCGCCATATCGGCATCTGACAGACCGTGGAATTTAGGATCGAGAGCTTCGATATTTTGAGGAGGAATACGTTTGAGCGGATCAAGTTGGGCTGCACCCACGCCTTGGATACGATAGGCAGAAATCAGTCGCAAAACGCTGACTTGCTTTTTCATCATTGCCTCATCTACACCGCCTGCGACGGCTGCGGCAATTTTCTTTTTAGCCAAAGTGGCAAATGATTCACGAATCGGTGTATGGGCAACATCGACAGCGACTGCGCCCGGCTGTTTACTCAAATCGGTAAAGTACTGTTTCCATTTTTCATCGACAGATTCCGGATTATCCAGAAACTTTTCATACAACTCCTCGATGTATGGCGCATTAGAACCAAACAGATAAGAGAAATTGAGTTTTTCGTCCATCATGGCGTGAGCTCTTTTCTTTAAAATATAAACAAAGGGTAGAATCCCGTGTTCTCCGAACGGAATTCAGGCCGTCTGAAATGACACTTTATTCTACCCTATTTCAAATCAAATTACCTGCTATCAACTTAATTAATTACGACCAACCTCATTGAAAACGGCAATTCGATTTTTTCAAACGACTTTTCAACAATATATTAATGTATTGTCTATCAGCGTTTATCTACCGGAACGTAATCGCGACGCTCTGCACCGGTATACAGTTGACGTGGGCGACCGATTTTCAGTGCCGGATCGCTAATCATTTCATGCCAATGAGAAATCCAACCTACACTGCGCGACAATGCGAAGATAACGGTAAACATTTCAGTTGGAATGCCCAATGCGGACAAGACGATACCCGGAGTAGAAATCGACGTTTGGATACAGCTTGCGTTCAACAAAGAATGGATCTTTCAGTGCAATTTGTTCCAATTCCATCGCCAGCTTGAATTTAGGGACTGTCTTCCAAGCCCAATTCTTTCAAGACTTCATAACAGGTTTCGCGCATGATGCTGGCTCGTGGGTCCATATTGCGGTATACGCGGTGACCGAAGCCCATCAGACGGTATTTGCGTTGTTTCACACCTTCCATGTATGCGGCAACATTAGATACATCGCCGATTTCGTCCAGCATTTTCAACACAGCTTCGTTTGCACCGCCGTGTGAAGCACCCCACAGACAGGCGATACCGGCAGCAATACAGGCAAATGGGTTCGCGCCTGAAGAACCGGCCAAACGTACAGTCGAAGTAGAAGCGTTTTGCTCGTGGTCAGCATGCAAAATAAAGATGCGGTCGAGCGCGCGAGCCAATACTGGATTAGGTTTGTATTCTTCACATGGTGTCGCAAACATCATGTGTAAGAAGTTTTCAGCATAGGAAAGGTTATTTTTTGGATAATTGAACGGCAGACCGTTGGAATAACGGTAACACATTGCCGCAATTGTCGGGATTTTGGAGATCAAGCGGTAAATCGCAATTTTGCGGTGCTCAGGATTGGCAATATCCAAGCTGTCTTGGTAGAACGCAGACAAAGCGCCAACCACGCCAACCATCATCGCCATCGGATGCGCATCACGACGGAAACCGCGGAAGAACCAAGTCAACTGCTCATGCAGCATAGTATGGCGACTGACTGTGGCATCAAATTCTTTTTTCTGTTCAGGGGTAGGCAGTTCGCCGTAAATCAACAGATAGCAAACTTCCAAGTAATCAGATTTTTCGGCCAGCTGCTCGATAGGATAACCACGGTAATACAACAGACCTTCATCGCCATCAATATAAGTGATTTTGGATTCGCAACTTGCAGTTGACACAAATCCGGGGTCGAAGGAAAACAGACCTGTATTTTTCGTCAACGCACGGATATCAACCACATCATGGCCGATACTTGCTTCCAATACTGGCAGTTCCAAGGTCTCTTGATTTGGGGTGGTGAGCTTGACTGATTTAGACATTCTTAAACTCCTTTGTAAGTTGGGGCTTTCGTTGCCGCCCAAGCGGCACGGTCCTTTTTTTCAGACGGCCTCAGTATGGAAAGAGCTTGTTCGGATTGGCATCGCAAACAAGCTCTATAATACGTCATGCCTGTCTGATTTTTTCAAGCATGGGAATCAGGTGTTTCTTGTCCGTCGCCGAATGTCCGTTAATCAAGGCAAGCAACTCTTGGTCTTGAAATTCGAGGATTTCGGAAAATTCGGACAACTCCTGATCACTCAGGTGCTCGAATTCTTTTTCCATAAACCTGCCGAAGATTAAGTCTAATTCCAACAATCCCCGGCGGGTTTGAAAACGGATTTTCCGTTTGGCAATATCGTCAAAAACCATCATTTCTTAAACGGCTCGTTTCAACATAATCTCTTTAATCTTACCGATGGCTCGGGTCGGATTCAAGTGTTTAGGACATACGTCTACGCAGTTCATAATGGTGTGGCAACGGAACAAACGGTATGGGTCGTTCAGATTATCCAAACGCTCATTAGTGATGGTATCACGGCTATCCGCAATGAAACGGTAAGCATTCAGCAAGCCAGACGGACCAACGAATTTATCAGGGTTCCACCAGAATGACGGGCAGGCAGTCGAACAGCAGGCGCACAAAATACATTCGTACAAACCGTCCAACTCTTTACGCTCTTCCTGAGTTTGCAGACGCTCTTTGTCCGCATCGATAGGGTTATCGTTGACAACGTAAGGTTTGATGGAGTGATATTGTTTGAAGAACTGGGTCATATCCACAATCAGGTCGCGGATAACAGGCAGGCCTGGCAGAGGACGGATTTTAACTGGCTGTTTCAAACCACGCAGATCGGTCAGACATGCCAAGCCGTTTTTGCCGTTGATGTTCATACCGTCAGAACCGCAAATACCTTCGCGGCAAGAACGGCGGAAAGACAATGTATCGTCTTGTGCTTTCAGGCGCACTAAAGCGTCCAAAAGTTTAACGTCGGTTGGTTCCAATTCCAACTCGTAACGTTGCATATAAGGTTTGGCATCAACGTCCGGGTTGTAACGGTAAATTTCAAAACTCATTTTTTCCATGAGAAGTGTTCCTTTTCTCATAAACTGCCCAATGATTTTGTATTATGAATTCAAGCAGTTCAATGTGGGTATGGTTAGGTTTCAGACGGCCTTTAAGGTAAAGGCCGTCTGAAACCTCATCAATAAACGCGTTTAGCCGGTTTGATGTATTCCACGCTCAAAGGCTTGGTATGTACCGGTTTGTAAGACAAAGTATTGGTATCTGAATGATACAGGGTATGTTTCATCCAGTTTTCGTCATCGCGCTCAGGATGGTCGTCTGAAGCGTGTGCGCCGCGCGATTCTTTACGCGCTTCGGCGGACACCAAAGTCGCTTTCGCTACTTCAATCAGATTATCCAATTCCAAAGCCTCGATACGCGCGGTATTCCACACTTTGCTCTTGTCTTTGATTTCAGTACGTTTCACGCGCTCGGCAATCGCCATGATTTCTCGAACGCCTTTGCTCAGAATCTCATCGGTACGGAACACACCGGCGTGCAGTTGTACAGAGCGTTGCAGTTCGCGACGCAATGCATCAACGTTTTCACCATCAGTTTGGTTATCCAAACGCTCAATACGTTGGCGGGTCAATTCACCGGCATTAGCAGGCAGAGGTTTCCAGTCGCTTTGCTCTTTGATGAATTTAATCATGCTGTCGCCGGCAGCTTTACCGAATACCACCAAGTCCAACAGGGAGTTGGTACCCAAGCGGTTCGCACCGTGTACGGAAGCACAAGCGCACTCACCTGCCGCATACAGACCTTTTACAGGTACTTCGTAATCTTCACCTTGCGGAACAACAACTTCGCCATGATAGTTGGTCGGAATACCGCCCATCATGTAGTGGGTAGTCGGCACAACAGGAATCGGGTCTTTAATCGGGTCGATACCGGCAAACTGAATGGAAATCTCGCGGATGCCCGGCAGTTTTTCCATAATTTTTTCTGCACCGATATGGTCGATTTTCAGCAATACGTGGTCTTTGTTTTTACCACAACCGCGACCTTCGTAAATTTCCATCGCCATCGCACGGGAAACCACGTCACGGGAAGCCAAGTCTTTTACGGTTGGAGCGTAACGTTCCATAAAGCGTTCGCCATCGGCATTCAGCAGAATACCGCCCTCACCGCGTACACCCTCGGTAATCAATACACCGGCACCGGCTACACCGGTCGGGTGGAATTGCCAGAATTCCATGTCTTCCAACGGAATACCTGCACGTGCACAAATACCCAAACCATCACCGGTATTCATATAAGCATTGGTAGAAGAAGCATAAATACGACCGCCACCACCGGTAGCAAACATCACAGCTTTAGCGTGGAAAATATAAACTTCGCCGGTTTCCATTTCCATGGCAGTTACACCGACTACGTCGCCGTTTTCATCACGAATCAAATCTTGCGCCGTCCATTCCACAAAGAATTGTGTATTGGCACGGACGTTTTGTTGGTACAAAGTATGCAACATCGCATGACCGGTACGGTCGGCAACTGCACATGCACGTTCTACCGCGCGTTTACCGTGTTCGGCAGTATGACCGCCGAAAGGACGTTGGTAGATTTTGCCACTTTCCACACGGTCAAAAGGCATACCCATGTGTTCCAACTCAATTACGGCTTCAGGCGCGGCGCGACACATAAACTCAATCGCATCTTGGTCGCCCAACCAGTCGGAACCTTTTCACGGTATCGTACATGTGCCAATCCCAACGGTCTTCCTGCACATTACCCAATGAAGCAGAAATACCGCCTTGAGCCGCTACAGTATGAGAACGGGTTGGGAACACTTTAGACAAAACAGCACAATTCAGACCGGATTTAGACAATTGGAGGGCTGCGCGTAAACCTGCACCACCACCGCCAACAATCACGGCATCAAACTTGCGAACAGGAAAACCCATATTTACCCCCAAATTACTTTAACTGAATACACCAAGCAGCCTACCAACCAAACGATGGTGGCAACTTGTAAAAACAAACGCAGGCCGAAAGGCTTAATGTAGTCCATCCACAAATCGCGGATACCTACCCATGCATGCAGGAATACGGCCAAGAAGCTCACTTGGGTAAATACTTTCACCCAAGTCTGATCAAAAAATGCCTGCCATGCCGAATATTCTTTAGGCAACGTAAACAAAACAACCAAAAGAACCACGGTATACACCAACATGATGACCGCAGTTGCACGTTGCATTGCCCAATCGCGCAAACCGTAATGCGCACCTGTCAATTTACGTTCTACCATAACAAAGCTCCCAAAACGACGGTCAGAATCAAAGCAGAAGCAAATACAACTTTAGCAGTAGCACGGGCAGTATTTAATTCCAAGCCTTTGTGTACATCCAAAAACAGAAAGCGGATACCGGCGAAAAAGTGGTGCAGATATGCCCACAACAGACCGATAAGGATCAGCTTCACAAACGGATTGGAGATAGCAGAACGATATGCTTCAAACGACGCTTCGCGATCCAGCGTTCCAGAGAAGAAATACAAGAGAACAGGCAGCATCACAAACAAGCCGACGCCGCTGATACGGTGAAGAATAGATACAATCCCCGGTATGGGCAATCGGATATTCGGAATTTCCAAAAATACCGGGCGTGATTTGGCGGACATGGTCAGTTCCTCTAGATTTATTATCAGCTCAAAACCTATAGCTCAGCACTACAATAAGCTACATAAACCATAATTTACCTGTTTTATCTCATTTTGAACAGTGCAATTTATGAATGCTCTAATGATTTTTACCAAAAGACTAATAAAATCAAACAATCATTCTTAGATTTTTTTTTGCGTGGCTAGCCTTTTTTGTTACTTTCCTGCAATTAAGCCATCTCCCCATCAAAGCACTTACGATAACATCATTATTGTTTGAGAATTGTATCTATTGTGAGATAAATTCTCACTCTTGATACCTAATCTTTACAAAGGCATAAGCCATTCTTAACTTATTACCATTGCATTATCACCACTACTCTTACATAGTTATACATTCAAAGACATTTCATCCATCTCTAGATGGACTAAAATACAGCACAACACCAACAATGTTTCCATACCTTATAAGGAGGCTGCATCATGACACACTCCCCTCATCAAAACACACCCGATCCGGAAGACTACATCCCCTCCTTCCGCCGTCGAAACTTGGACACATCCGGTTTTATGAAAAAACTCGGACGCTTTGCAGGCCGTCTGGGCAAACCTGTCGTCCGACAGCTTTATGCACTTTATTACCTTTGGGAATCCGAACACACGCCCAAACGGGCCAAAATGATTATTGTCGGTGCACTGGTTTATTTTCTCAGCCCCATCGACAGCATTCCCGACCTGCTGATTCCATTTGGTTTCAGTGACGACATTGCCGTCATTGCATTGGTTTATTCTCAGATGAAAAACTATCTGACCGAAGATATTCAAGAAAAAGCCCGTCAAGCGGCTGACAAGCTGTTTGGTTCTTAATTGGATAAAGTTCGACTACACATACATAAATACAAGAAGAAGGCCGTCTGAATATTCAGACGGCCTTCTCGGTTTATGACTTTTTTATTTCAAAGGTTGCATACCCATAACTTCCATCAGGAAGTTGGTAAACGCAGGATTGCTTGGCTTGGTATCCATGTTTTTCCAACGTTGCTGCCAACCGCGCAAAGCACCTTGGATGTACTGTTTGGATTGCTCGGTAGTAATTTCACCACGTTGGCTGTCAACGGCAGAACGCAGATAAACTTCGTACATACTGTCATCGACGGAGTTGCGTCCCACTTGTTGGATACGGAAGCGGTTCAAATATTGGGCAGCCTGAACTTTGGTCAGACTGCCTTGGCTCACTTGGGTACTCAAGCGACGTGCTTCATCATGAATCTTGGAAACATCTGCCCAATGCGAAGGAGCCAAATGATAACCGGTAGCTGAAACTTGTGAATCAGCCTTAGGGTTTCTTGACGTTGGTTGGTCGAACTGGCACTTCTTTCAATGTTGGAACATAAATCGATTCACAACCGGCAAGTGCCGCCACAGCAAGGATAGGAAGAATGTATTTTTTCATAATGCGCATTATAAGCATGATTCGTTGAAGAAACCAACTTTTGAATAACGGTATTCAAAGCTCATTAACTGAATTACAACAGATTTCATACGATATCTCAAGCCCATACGCAAAAAAGGCCGTCTGAAAAACGGCCTTTTAACAACAATCCTATATTATGCCAAATCGGCAAACAGAGGCGTAGAAAGATAGCGTTCGCCATACGATGGCAACAAGACAACAATCAGCTTGCCTTCGATTTTCAGTTTTTTTAGCCAGTTGCAATGCGCTCCATACCGCGGCACCGGAAGAAATACCTACCAAAATGCCTTCTTTTTCAGCCATAGCGCGCGCAGTTTCAAACGCTGCTTCGTTAGGTACTTTGGAAATGCTGTCGTAAACAGTCGTATTCAAAACGCTGGGGATAAAGCCTGCACCCAAACCTTGAATCGGATGCGGGCCTTTCTCACCACCGCTCAATACTGGGGAAGCTTCAGGCTCGACAGCCACGATTTGAACTTCGGGTTTGTATTTTTTCAACACTTCGCCCACGCCGGTAATCGTACCGCCCGTACCCACACCGGCCACGAAAATATCCACTTTAGCCGTCTGTATCGCGCCAAATCTCTTCGGCAGTGGTTTTGCGGTGAACTTCAGGATTGGCCTCGTTATCAAATTGGCGCGGCATAAAGTAAGTATCTGGATGTTCGTCCACCAAAGACTGGGCTTTAGCGATAGCGCCTGCCATACCTTCGGCAGCCGGTGTCAAAATCAGTTCTGCACCGAATGCACGCAGCAGCATTTTGCGTTCTTTACTCATGCTTTCAGGCATGGTAATCGCCAATTTATAACCGCGGGCCGCACACACCATTGCCAAACCGATACCGGTATTGCCGCTGGTCGCCTCAACGATAACGGTATCTTTATTGATTTTACCGGCCTGCTCCGCCGCTTCAATCATGGCTTCGGCAATACGGTCTTTCACGCTGCTGCCCGGATTGAAAAATTCAAGTTTAACGGCGATTTGCGCTTTCAAACCTTCGGTCAGACGGTTCAATTTCACCAAAGGTGTATTGCCGATCAGCTCGGTAATATTATTTGCAATTTTCATTTCCTGCTCCAGATTTAGATGTGATATAGCCTGCATATTAAACTCAGGCCGTCTGAAAAACCAATATCGAAAAATTTCTTTCTTTATAACTTTTTGGTTTGGATAAATCAATATCCGCCCCGTTCAAAAATCAAAGCCATGGCAACCACAGCCTGCATGACAACCGCAACCAGCCAACCCATTTGCAGCTGAGTAGCACTAAACAAAGCCGCCGACTGCCTGCACACGACCACGCGGTGCAGATAAAACACCAGCATCAACACGCCCTGCAAAACAAACCAATAAATCGGTTTCAAAGCATAAATTTTCAGCAAGGCCGCCCATGCAAAAACCGCGCCTGCCAATGGCAAGATGAAATAAACCACGCCTGCCAAGAAAACAAAAGCCAAAGTCATGACGACATTGGAAACCGCAAATAAGGTCAAACCGGCATATTCGCCTGCCGACCAAAACTTTTTGTCTTCCGTTTTACTGCAGTCATCAATAAAGAAAAAAATACTGGCGATTGTCAGATAAAAATGAGGGATGAACAAAGGGCCTGTATGCGTAAAGCCCCACATTCCGGGCAACAAGCGTGCGCCCAGTGCCGAAATCCCCAGCCACAACAACACCGTAGCCCAAAGCCATTGAAACCGCTGTGCGCGAAAAATAAATGCCAACGATACCGCAGCATACGCGACGGCAAACCACAAATCCAAAGAAACCATCATGAATACTGCAACTCGCCTTCAAAAACTGTTTCAGCAGGGCCGGTCATTTGCACATCGCCACCTTCTTCCCAACTGATAAACAATTCGCCGCCAGGCAGAGTAACACGCACAGGCGCACCCGCTTTCAGCAAGCCATTGCGCACGCCGGCCACCACGGCCGCACACGCTCCAGTGCCGCAAGCCTGAGTTTCCCCCACTCCGCGTTCAAACACGCGCAGGCGGACTGACAACTCATCTTCAACCTGCAAGAAGCCGACATTGACCCGTTCAGGGAACTGCTCGTGCGATTCAATAGCGCTGCCCCAATGCTCCACCGGCGCAGTCTCAACATCATCAACCAAAATCACCGCATGCGGATTACCCATATTCACGCAGCTTACCGGTACAGATTCCAAACCGACCAAGATAATATGTGTCAGCGCATCTTCATTTTCACCATGTGCAGGCACAAACGGAATTTCAGACGGCATGAAACGCGGTTTACCCATATTGACGGTAACCAAACCGTTATCCAACAGCTTCGGCACAATAATCCCTTTGGCCGTTTCGACCAAAATTTCCGTTTTATCCGTCAAACCCTTATCCGCGACAAAACGCGCAAAACAACGCGCGCCATTGCCGCACTGCTCTACTTCCCGACCATCGGCATTGAAAATGCGGTACCGAAAATCGACCGCATCAGAAGAAGGCTTCTCCACTACCAAAAACTGATCAAAACCCACGCCGCGATAGCGGTCTGCCCATTGGGCAAGCGGCGCAGCCAACGGATCAAAGTCCTGATCGATGGCATTGACCACCATAAAATCATTGCCCAAGCCGTGCATCTTCGTAAATTTTCAAAAGGTTTTCATTATTCATTCACATTCTTATTAAATCATTATTTCGGCACATTCTACACCAGAATGATATATCCGTTTCTATCTTGTTTTTCAGACGGCCTTGCGCCCTTTTACCAATACTAACACCAGCCACCCCGCAAAAATACTATACTTCCCACATTACAAACATTTCTTATTACAAGGATACACATTATGAAAAAAGTTCTCTTACCTGCCCTTTTGGCCGCTTCACTCAGCGCATGTACAGTCGGCACACCCGGCGTTTCCGTCGGCTTTAGGGCGTCGGCACCAGCATCGGCCGCCATGTCGGCTTGGGTACATCCATCAACATCCCTGTCGGCTTGGACAAAACCACCAAAGGCACGGATTCAGACGGCATCCGTATCTCAGAAGAACAAATCGTGACCTATTTTGATGCGCACGGCACACCCAGCAACAGCGCAGTCAAAGGCGGCTTCCATCGCCAACTGATCAGCAAACGCAACAACGAATATGTCGTCCAAGACTTTTACAGCGACAACAGCCAAAAACGCACGGACCCCTACGTCCTCAGCCGCAACCAGCTGATGCAGTTCCGCGCCACGCCAAGCAACGGCTCGTTAACCACTTACGCCTACAACGGCACCGTGATGCAGCAGCAAGTGTTCCAAAACGGCAAATTGGTTAACGCCAAATACTAAAGGCCGTCTGAAACGGCTGGGAAGCATGTGAAACTTGATTACAAAATATTTTTAACATTCAAACATTTGAAATATTTTGCACCATTTTCTTAAAAATATTGATTGACACATTTTTTCCAGCCATTATAATACGCCCCATTCCCCGATAGCTCAGTCGGTAGAGCGACGGACTGTTAATCCGCAGGTCCCTGGTTCGAGCCCAGGTCGGGGAGCCAAATTTTAAAAGCCTGAACTTCTGTTCAGGCTTTTTTACATCAATCAGGAACGATCGTTCTTTCCCAAAGAAAGCCCTGAATCCTCATAAGACCTTTGCAAAAGTCTCTATCCACCAAACTGGCACGCCTTTCGTCCTACCCACTTCGTCTGGCGAACAGGTGCAAACAGCCCGAAACCTTTTTTCAGTCAGGTTTCGGGCTGTTTCGTTTTTTGAATGAACGGCATCTTTTCAGATGGTCTTGTCCATCAAATTTGGCACATTATTTCACACACGGATTGTCTAAAACGACCGAGACATGGCGTTCGGCTTTGTTCATATACGTCATGTGGACTTTCTTGCCTTTGAATTCTGCTTCGATGACGGATTCCAACGAGACAACATCTTGGGGAAAACTGAATTTTTTGTCATTTGCAGCAATGAATTTGACGGGTTTGTCGCGAAACAGCGAGTAGAACGACACGCCTTTATTACCTGCGGTCACAGCGCATTGCGTTTTGCTGTCGGTGGCGATGACTGAGGAAAGCGTATGGGGCTTGTGGGTACGGTCGGCGAAGGTGGTGTAGGAATCATACGATCCTAAGCTAGTCCTTAATACGAAGGTATTGCCAAGCCACTCATGGCTAGTCCTGTCTTCAGGGAAGATTTTTTTCTCGATGGCTTTTTTTGCCTGCAAAGAAAGAGCATTCTTTGGGTTTTTGTGGTTGCAGACTTTTTTTCTAACGCTGAACTGTTTATCCGGAGAAATAATGACGGTTTCGGCGGCAAAGCTGTTTGCGCTTGTTACGGCGAATATACAGCTTAAAAGAAGTGAGCGGATGGAAAGGGACGGTTTCATTTTGTTTGGTGTATCGGTTGGTTTTTAATATTGATTGAGCGGATTTGAATGCAATAAACACTCAATATGCCTGCGGCGGAATAACTGCCGATATGTTGATTTCAATCTGCAAAACAGATAATACGAAGGCCGTCTGAAACTAATTTTTGGTGTTTCAGACGACCTTTGTTTGCTTTGCGGCGCGGGTTTAGCGGAAGAAATCGCCCATACCGGCAGGCAGGCCTTGGGTAAACGCACCCATGGTTTTGTTGGTCGTTTCTTCGGCTTTTTCAGAAGCGGCATTGATGGCGGCCAATACCAAATCTTCCAGCATTTCTTTGTCGTCTGCGGCTTCTTGAATCAAATCAGGGCTGATTTCAAGTTTGCGGACAACGTGCGAACACGTCATCACAACTTTTCACCAAACCATTGCCTGCTTCGCCTTCAACTTCGGTTTCAGCCAGCTTGGCTTGTGCCTTTTTCATGTTTTCCTGCATTTGTTGAGCCTGTTTCATCAGGCCGCCTAATCCGGCTTTTCCGAACATGTTTTACTCCTATGGGTTTGAATAAATGGGTTTCACTCATGCCGTCTGAAAAACGCTATTGCCTTTCAGACGGCCTTGTATGTCAGTATTTTAAGAATGCCCTGCCAACTCTAAAGAATCCGGCAGCCATTGCGCTTCAAAGGTTTGCAAAGAATTTTCTGCGCCGTTGTATCCGCTTCCAGCAAATCTTGCGCCTGCTGCCGCCCTTCTTCTTGAATACGTTTGCGGCGCATCACCGGCGTTTCCCAGCCTTTATCATCCTGCCAAGGCTCAGTTTGCAGCCTTAAATTGCCAAGATGGTAGGCCTCGCTCAACGTCTGGCAGATTTTATCCAAGCGCTCTTTATTGGCAGTGGCTTTGGCCTCATCCGTCAACGACAGCATGATTAAACCTGCTTCCGCATCATAACTCGTCCATGCCGCATTTTGCGCCAACATCTGCGCCGCGCCTAATTTACGGGCGAAGCGTTCGATAATGCTGTGCCAATTCTCAGTTTTAAACTCAGGCAAAGGAGCGAACTGAAGCTCTTCTTCATCCCCCTCCTCTTCTTCAGACTCAGCAGATGCAACCGGCTGCGGTACTTCCATTACATCAGCACGATGCGAATCTTCATATGCATATGCTTCATCAAAATACGGAGGCGGAATTTCCTCATCCATGTGCGGATATGTTTCCGGCTCAGGGGCCGTCTGAACTTTTGCAACAGGCAATGGCTCCGCAGTTTCTTGCATCTGCGCCGTTTGAGTTTGAGGCGGCTCAGTCGATACTTGGCTCGGCATTTCCTCCCAAGGCGGTACATCCGTCTGTTGTTGTTGAGCTGGCTGAACCGTTTCTTCAGACGGCCTTTCAACGGTATCCTGTTTGGTCGGAACAGCCTCTTTCTCAACCGCCGGTGCTGCTATCGGCTCAGATTTCGGCAGCTGAAAAGGCTTTTTTTCGGCCTCAGCTTTCTGATGGTCGGAATGCAAATCCGTGTGTTCAATCTGACTTTGCGTATCGCAACCCGAAGCGGCCAACGGCGCAAATGCAAGCATGCGCAAAAGCGTCATGACAAAACCGGCATACTCGTCCGGAGCCAGCGGCAAATCCTGTTTACCATGAATAGCACATTGATAATAAAGCTGAATCTGCTCGCCACTCAAGGCCTGACTTAAACGAAGCAAGGTTTCACGTTCAGGGTCGTCATTTGCCAAGGCGGAAGGAATGGTTTGAATCAAAGCCAAACGTTGCAACAGCATGGCCAACTCTGCCAATGCGCTGTCAAAACCAATCGCTCTGGCGGACATTTCCTGAGCCTTTTCCAGCAAGGCCTCACCGTTTTGATTAATGATTCCTTCAAGCAATTCAAACAAGTATTGTTTATCGACCGCTCCGATCATTTGGCGGACATCTTGTTCGGCAACTTTACCCGAACCCATGGCAATCGCCTGATCCAAAAGGCTTAACGCATCGCGCATCGAGCCGGCGGCGGCACGCCCTAAAAGCTGCAAGGCCTGCGGCTGATAAGGAACGTTTTCACGGTCCAAAACATGTGCCAAATGCTCAGCAACCTGCTGAGTCGTCATGTTGCGCAAAACAAACTGCAAACAGCGGCTCAATACGGTAATGGGGACTTTGTGCGGATCGGTGGTTGCCAAAATGAATTTAACGTGTTCGGGCGGCTCTTCCAAAGTCTTCAGCATGGCATTGAACGCGCTTTTGGAAAGCATATGCACTTCGTCGATGATATAGACTTTGTATTTACCCGCAGTCGGCGCGTATTGTGCGTTTTCCAACACTTCGCGGATATTGTCGATACCGGTATTCGATGCCGCATCGATTTCCAATAAATCCACATAACGGCCGCTGTCGATTTGCGTACAGCTTTCACACTGACCGCATGGCTCGCCATGCACGGCATTTTCGCAGTTCAAGCTCTTGGCCAAAATCCTGGCAATCGTGGTCTTACCCACACCGCGCGTCCCTGTCAGCAGATAGGCATGGTGCAGACGGCCTTCGTCCAGCGCGTTGCGCAGGGCTTTGACGACGTGTTCCTGACCGACCAAATCGGCAAAGGTTTTCGGACGCCATTTTCGTGCAAGAACTTGATAAGCCATGTTGTTTCTCTACGGGAAATAAATCGGAAGGCCGTCTGAAAAGAATTATCCGCTCTTCAGACGGCCTCAGAAAATGGCATATATTCTAGCATTTTTTTGATTTTTATTAAGGATTTTCTATCAAGCTCGACAGCGACAGCATGTCATCGCAATGTTAGAATGCTACACAAATGATAAACAATTTGAAGCTCAAAATCATTATGTCTGAAATCATACTACGCAACCAATCAGCCACCATGCAAGTCAATACAATGGGCGGATATATTGATTCTCTGATTTTAAAAGGACGGGAAGTCTTATTTCCGAAAACCAGCGTTCACGTGGGCGATGACACAAAATTACGCGGCGGCATGCACGTCTGCTTACCCCAATTCGGACCGGACAGCAAAAATCATCTGGCCCAACATGGTTTCGGCAGAACTTCAGACTGGGAAATCCGCCATCAAAATGAATCGGATATCGGCTTGAAAATTAATCAGCACAGAAAAAGGCTATGAACACGTCGAATGGTTGCTCGATTACAGTCTGCCTAACGAAAATGAAGCCATCGCCATCCTAACTGTCTGCAATTACGGCGAATCGCCCGTCCGCACGTCCCCGGGATTCCACCCCTACTTTACCGCCGCCGGCACACAATTTGATTTCAACGGCGCGCCATACGATGCCGACTATATCTCCCATACCGAATTTGTTTCCTCCGACCAGGATGCACACGTTGCATTTGACGGCTTGAAAACTGGATATCCGCACCCACAATCTGCCTGTGTATGCCCTCTGGAGCGATCGAAACGGCCAATATACTTGTGCAGAGCCAACCGCAGAAGGCAATGCATTTTTATCCCCTGCACGAGGCGGACAATTTGTTTCAGGACACAGCAAAAAACGTTACGCCATGAAAATCAGACTGACGGCTTAAAACTATTCTGTAAAAGCCCTCAATATTTAAAAACCACCCCGAAGGGTGGTTTTCTTATGGCTTACAGGCCATTGTTATTGATTGCATTCGCAATATCGCGTACCGCTGTTACATACATACGGCTGTGGTTGTATTGCCATACAGTGTAGAAGTTATTCAGGCCCAAATAGTATTCAAATACGCCCGGACTGGTTTCCAAAGCATACAATACAGCCTTTTCATTATCCGCAACAGCAGCTTGAGGCACGACACCCAAAGCTTTGAAATCTGCGACAGTGCGCGTCAAAGCAGTTTTTCTCATCGATAATCGCCTGCAAGTGCGGAGTAATCGTCAGACTTACCGGCACAACCATCTTACCGCCAGTCTGCCAGCCATGCTGTTTCATATAATTGGCGACAGAAGCCGCCACATCGCCGACATTATTCCAAATATCGCGATGACCATCACCATCATAGTCCACCGCCCATTTACGGTAGCTTGAAGGCATAAATTGCGGCATACCCATCGCACCGGCATAGCTGCCTTTGAAGTCAAAGATATTTTCTTTTTCTTCTTTTGCCATCTGCAAAAGTTCGCTCAACTCGTTTTTGGAAAGAACTCGGCACGGCGAGGATAATCAAAGGCCAATGTACTCAAGGCATCGGCAACGCGGAAGCTGCCCGTATTTTTGCCGTAATTGGTTTCGATACCGAGAATCGCCACAATCAATTCGGCAGGTACGCCGTATTTGCGTGCCACATCATCAATTACAGCACGGTTTGCCGCATAGAATTGTCTGCCGCCGTTAAATTTGGCTGCACCAGAGTTACCGGTGCGGAATTCATACCACGGACGCGAAGTGCTTGGGCGGTACATAATGGTAATAATGTTGCCTTTATACACCACGCCATTAAAGAAATTGCGCAATTCTTCCGCACTGAAACCGGCGGTTTTTCACTTCATATTGGATAAACTGCTGAACATTGACGTTCTCATTAAAACCGCTGCTGGCAACAGATTCAGCCGCAGCATCAAATACAGGGCGTTTTGCAGAGGAAACAGGCTCAACCGGTTTTGCCGTATCAACAGCAGGCTTTTGCGGAGTGCTACATGAAGCTAGAGCCAAAGCAGCCAGACCCATCCCAAAGATTTTGATTTTATTCATAAATAATCTCTTTATTAAAATACTATGATAAATCCGAATACGAAAGAATATTCGTCCAACACATCATCTCTCTATGCCAACTGCCATACTTTTTAATCAGCCAAAAAATATAGAAACTCGGCACTGATTTGCTTCGGCTCAAGCACATAGACAAGGCCGTCTGAAATCCAAGGAAACCCTTGATTTTCAGACGGCCTTGAATGAATCAATTACTCAGCGGCTGCAACAACAGCAACGGTAATTTTAGCAACAGCGTCAGTGTGCAGAGCCACTTCAACTTCGTATTCGCCAACAGCTTTCAAATGGGACCGTTAGGCAGACGTACGTTTGCTTTAGCAGCTTGGATACCGGCAGCAACAATCGCTTCAGCGATGTCAGCATTGGTAACAGAACCGAACAGACGACCATCAACACCGGCTTTTTGAGCAACAGTAATGGTTTGGCCTTCCAGTTTTTCTTGACGTGCTTTAGCATCAGCCAAGATTTCAGCTTGTTTGGCTTCCAATTCAGCGCGGCGTGCTTCGAATTCTTTCATGTTGGCTTCGGTTGCACGTTTTGCTTTACCGGCAGGGATCAGGAAGTTGCGTGCGTAACCGTTTTTAACGGTAACGATGTCACCCAAGTTACCCAGACCGCCGATTTTTTCTAACAGAATAATTTGCATGATTTAAACTCCAAAATTATTTGTGTTGATCGGTGTAAGGCAACAGAGCCAGGAAACGGGCACGTTTCACAGCAGTAGCCAACTGACGTTGGTAGTGTGCTTTAGTACCAGTAATGCGGGCAGGGATGATTTTGCCGTTTTCAGAGATGAAGTCTTTCAACAAATCAACTTGTTTGTAATCAACTTCTTGGATTTTTTCAGCCGTAAAGCGGCAGAATTTTCTACGTTTGAATGATTGACGAGCCATTGTCGTTTAACCTTTATATTCTTTAATGTTCTGTATGCGTAGTACCGGCTTGGGGAAGCGTTGGCTGCGTTGCGCCAAAAAAACCTTCCGACTCGATGACGGCATCTTGCCGATACTGCCATTCCTCAGCCTGCTTACCTAAAATCCGCGCGGGAATTTCAAATTTGACCAGACATTTTCTGTCCGTTTTCTTCCTGCCAAGACTCATGTTGTAACACAATATCTAAAACAGGAATTCCTGCCGGCGTGTATCTCAAAGGCTGAACCTGCAAGATACGGGCGGTAAGCTTAATCAGATTGTTCAATCTTATTCGGCTGCTGCAACTTCTTCAGCTGCACCGTTCAGCAAGTTTTTTTGCTTTTTCGCCGCCCAGCATTGGGGAAGCTTCAGTTACAGCGTGTTTTTGTTTTGATGGTCAGGTGACGCAGTACGGCATCATTGAAGCGGAAAGCAGTTTCCAACTCTTCAACCACTTCAGGGAGTAGTTTCGATATTCATCAAAACATAGTGTGCTTTGTGGATTTTTGTTGATTGGGTAAGCCAATTGACGACGGCCCCAGTCTTCCAAACGGTGGATTTTACCGTTGGCTTCAGTAATCATGGTTTTTGTAACGCTCAACCATAGCAGGCACTTGCTCGCTTTGATCAGGATGAACGATAAACACGATCTCGTAATGACGCATGTTATCTCCTTATGGATGATTAAAAACAGCCTTTCACCATGCGAAGTAAAAAGGCAAGGCAAAGAGGCTGAATTTTATCCGCATTTCTTAAAAAAATACAAGTCCGGATTCAAAAATCCACTTTCTTTTCAATTAAAAAAACAACATTAGGCCTTATGGTTATTTCCTAGCAAACCACTCAACTATCTGCCAAAAATCTGCTAAAATCTGCCCCATCCTAATAAATACAGCATCAGAAGGCACACAATCATGGCTCTTTTGCAGATTTCAGAACCCGGCATGTCCGCCGCCCCCCATCAACACCGCCTCGCCGTAGGCATTGATTTAGGCACAACCAACAGCTTGGTTGCCACAGTCCGCAGCGGCAGTGCAGTCTGCCTGCCTGATTCAGACGGCCGCGCCACCCTGCCTTCGGTTGTCCGTTATTTGGATGGCGAAGTTGAAGTCGGCAAAAACGCCCTTTCTGCCCAAAAAACCGATCCGCTAAATACAGTCAGCTCCGCCAAACGCCTGATCGGCCGCACCCTTACCGACCTTGCACAAGAGGCGCAATACCTGCCCTATCGATTTACGCCCAATGAGCGCGTGGTCGAGTTAAACACCCGTCAAGGTGCAAAAACGCCTATCGAAGTATCGGCTGAAATCCTCAAAGCCCTTAAATCGCGTGCCGAAGAAACATTAGGCGGCGATTTGGTCGGTGCCGTCATTACCGTACCCGCTTATTTTGACGACGCCCAACGTCAAGCCACCAAAGATGCCGCGCGCTTGGCAGGCTTGAATGTCTTGCGCCTCCTCAACGAACCGACTGCCGCCGCAATCGCCTACGGACTGGACAACGCCTCAGAAGGCACGTTTGTCGTTTACGATTTGGGCGGCGGCACATTCGATGTATCCGTATTGCAACTGACCAAAGGCCTATTTGAAGTCAAAGCCACCGGCGGCAACAGCGCATTGGGCGGCGATGACTTCGACCATCGTTTGTTCTGCTACCTGCTCGAACAAAACGACCTTTCCAAACTCAACGAACAAGACAGCCAACTTCTGCTTTCCCTTGTCCGTACCGCCAAAGAAAAACTGACCACTCAAACCGAAGCCGTCATTGAAACCACACTTTCAGACGGCCATAAAGTTCATACCGTCATTACCCGCCAAGAGTTTCACAATCTGACCCAAAATCTGGTACAAAAAACCATCGAGCCCGTCAAACAGGCTTTGAAAGACGCAGGCGTAACCAAGGCAGATGTCAAAGGCGTGATTATGGTTGGCGGCTCTACCCGCATGTTGCACGTTCAACAAGCAGTTGCCACATTCTTTGGCCAAACCCCGCTGAACAACCTCAATCCTGACGAAGTGGTTGCACTCGGTGCCGCCATACAAGCAAACGTCCTTGCCGGCAACAAAACCGACGGCGAATGGCTACTGCTTGACGTTACACCTTTATCGCTTGGTCTGGAAACCTACGGCGGTCTTGCCGAGAAAATCATTCCTCGCAACTCTACCATTCCTACCGCGCGCGCGCAGGACTTCACCACCTTCAAAGACGGTCAAACCGCCATGACGATACACGTCGTTCAAGGCGAGCGCGAACTCGTTTCCGACTGCCGCAGCCTTGCCAAATTTACCCTGCGCGGTATTCCGCCCATGGCAGCAGGCGCAGCGCGTATCCGCGTGACCTTCCAAGTTGATGCCGACGGTTTGCTGTCCGTTTCCGCACAAGAACAAAGCACCGGCGTACAGGCGCAAATCGAAGTCAAACCTTCCTACGGCTTGGACGACGGCACCATTACCCAAATGCTCAAAGACAGCATGAGCAACGCTGCCGAAGACATGGCGGCACGCGCACGCGCCGAAGCCGTAGTCGAAGCCGAAAGCCTGACCGACGCCGTCAACGCCGCCCTTGAGTTGGATAGCGATTTGCTGGAAGCCGAAGAATTGCAACAGATTCAACAAGACATCGCCAACTTGCAAGGCCGTCTGAAAGACGGCAAAGCCGAAGACATCCGCGCCGCCGTCGCCAAACTCAGCCACAGCACCGACAACTTCGCCGCCAAACGCATGAACCGCAACATCCAACGTGCGCTGACAGGGCAAAGCGTTGATAATATTTGACGGCAAATGGTTTCAGACGGCCTTGAAAGACACAAAGGTCGTCTGAAAATCTAGTATCCAAACCAACCCGATTTCTTCTATGCGACTCTGGCACCAAACCCTTATCCCCCTACTCCCCCGTGCCCAGCTTTTGGGGCAACACCGCGAATGCGCTGCTTTACGCGGGGCGGGCTGGGGCAGGCCGCATGCGACGGTTAATTACGTTTTTACCCATTCGCCCTACAAACTCTATCTGTATCACGCGTTGATTATGGATGAGATGGAAAAGCGCGGTTACAAACCGGATGCTTTATGGAAAGACCCGCTATATCGCGGCAAAGTCGCTGCCCCATACCATTCACACGCGGCTGAAACAGCTACTTCGCCGATTTATGCCGAACATGATGATGCTTATCTGGACGAATGTCTGGAAAATTTAAAAAGTAAAGGCATCATGTTATAAACCCATTTTTCAGACGGCCTGAATATTGAATACCCAAGGCCGTCTGAAACCACTTTAACCACAACCACTCTTAAACAACCGAGACAATAAAAATGCCAAAAATTACCGTACTCCCACACGCGACATTATGCCCCGAAGGCGCGGTTATCGAAGACGCGCCGGAAGGTCAAACCGTCCTTGACGTACTGCTCGACCATGACATCGAAGTCGATCACGCCTGCGAAAAATCCTGCGCCTGCACCACCTGCCACGTGATTATCCGCAAAGGTTTTGACAGCCTGGAAGAACCGACCGAATTGGAAGAAGACCTGCTCGACCAAGCATGGGGCTTGGAAGCCGATTCACGCTTGAGCTGTCAGGCAGTTGTTGCCGATGAAGATTTGGTCGTAGAAATCCCCAAATACACCATCAACCACGCGCGTGAAGACCATTAAAACAAGGTTTAATGAAAAAGGCCGTCTGAAACCACAAATTTCATGGTTTTCAGACGGCCTTTTGGTTATGCAGCAAATTATTTGATATGAGGGAAAATAAAACGCATACGCGAAATCTGCATGGAGGCCACTTTCTGCGTAGCGGAGTAATTTTCAATTTTTTCTTGCATTCTGATTTGATGCAGATTGCCGTTATAACGGGGAGCAGCGTTCTGAGATTTGTTGACTGTCGGCAGTTCAGCCTCTGCCTTCAACGCTTCCTCTGCCTCGATGGCCGAAAGTGCAGCCTCATCCCTTACCAAACCGAAACGCTCGATAATGGCATTGGCTTCATCTATATAATGAGATTTGTCCCGCGCCATTTTCCAACACCGCATCTTCAAAGCACGACCGACAAATGCTTTGCCGCAATTTTCGATACGCTCTGCGATACGCGAATAAACCATCCAACGTTTCAACCTCAATGCGCCTGCATCGTCATTGGGTGAAGCAGCATCCAGTTTAATCAAGCCATAGTGCTTTGCCGTAATACAGACGGAACACCAGCTGCTTCAAACCCTTCTGTTTCGTCCAGCATCCGATAAAATTCGCGAACCAACAACAGCAAACGGTCAAATGCGCCTGCTTTGGACAGATACTCCGGATCATCGGAAGCAAGCGCGTAAATCAGTTTGGACAGCTTGGCGTTGAGTGCGTTATTCATCTTTTTTTCCTTTTATTTTTAAGCGATGGATTGTCTTAAGAGCCGTTCCAAAAAATTTGGTTGCATAGCGAAATGTAAATTTTGCATGGAAACCAAATCATTCAAAACGGAATAGAAAGTATAAAACGGCAGATTGCCGTGAGTTTTAAGTGTCTTGCCGTATTTTAACGCAACTATGCTATTTTGTTAAAAAATAGCGCCATCATTTATCTGCCTATCTTCCGTAAAACAATCTGGCAGTCCGACTTCTTCTTGATTAAAATAATTACTAATAGCTCAAAAACCCAATAAAGGAACACATCATGAAATGGACAGATACTCAACGCATCGCCGAAGAACTCTACGATTTACACGGCGACAGCATCGACCCGAAAACCGTACGTTTTACCCAACTGCGTGATTTGATTATGGCTTTGCCTGAATTTGACGATGATCCGGCGCGTTGCGGCGAGCGTATTCTCGAAGCCGTGCAACAAGCATGGATAGATGAAGCAGAATAATCTTTCCTCCCTTCCCTATCAAACAAGACCTCAGGCAGTTTTTCAGACAGCCTGAGGTCTTTATTAAATCTATTCATACAATTTCGGAAAATTTCGAAATTGACTCATGTTAACCTCAAATTTATTATGCAGTCTGACAACAAATAAAAGATATGCAGAAGGTGCATAACCATGAATCACGCTCGAGAAATCGCTGCTTTAAACAACAGCCTTTCTGATTTGAAAGGTGACATCAATGTTTCGTTCGAATTTTTCCCGCCGAAAAACGAACAAATGGAAACCATGCTGTGGGATTCCATCCATCGCCTGCAAACCTTGCATCCGAAATTCGTTTCCGTAACCTACGGTGCAAACTCCGGCGAACGCGACCGCACACACAGTATCGTTAAACGCATCAAACAAGAAACCGGCCTTGACGCAGCCCCTCACTTGACCGGTATCGATGCCAGCCCTGACGAGTTGCGTCAAATTGCCAAAGACTATTGGGACAGCGGTATCCGCCGCATCGTTGCCTTGCGTGGCGACGAGCCGCCCGGCTATGAGAAAAAACCTTTTTATGCCGAAGATTTGGTCAAACTGTTGCGCTCCGTTGCTGACTTTGATATTTCCGTAGCGGCCTACCCAGAGGTGCACCCGGAAGCCAAATCCGCACAAGCCGACTTGATCAATCTGAAACGCAAAATCGATGCGGGCGCAAACCACGTTATTACCCAATTCTTCTTCGACGTGGAAAGCTATCTGCGCTTTCGTGACCGTTGCGTGATGATGGGCATTGACGTTGAAATCGTTCCCGGCATCCTGCCCGTAACCAATTTCAAACAATTGACCAAAATGGCCCAAGTGACCAATGTCAAAATCCCAAGCTGGCTGTCTAAAATGTACGAAGGTTTGGATGACGACCAAGGCACGCGCAACCTTGTTGCCGCCAGCATCGCCATCGACATGGTCAAAGTCCTCTCTCGCGAAGGTGTCAAAGACTTCCACTTCTACACCCTCAACCGCAGCGAACTGACTTACGCCATCTGCCATATTTTGGGTGTACGCCCCCGTTAATAAAACAGACGGCCTCCCCATTCTGATTTACAATATCGAACATTCAGGCCATACCGGCCTGATTAAAAATTCCAACTAGGAGAGTTAACATGACAACATTACATTTTTCAGGCTTCCCGCGCGTCGGTGCCTTCCGCGAATTGAAATTCGCACAAGAAAAATACTGGCGCAAAGAAATCAGCGAGCAAGAATTGCTGGCTGTTGCTAAAGACTTGCGCGAGAAAAACTGGAAACACCAAGCTGCTGCCAACGCTGATTACGTTGCCGTAGGCGATTTCACTTTCTACGACCACATCCTCGACCTGCAAGTTGCTACCGGTGCCATCCCTGCCCGTTTCGGCTTCGACAGCCAAAACCTGTCTTTGGAACAATTCTTCCAACTGGCCCGTGGTAACAAAGACCAATTCGCTATCGAAATGACCAAATGGTTCGACACCAACTACCACTACTTGGTGCCTGAATTCCACGCCGATACCGAATTCAAAGCCAACGCCAAACACTACGTTCAACAACTGCAAGAAGCCCAAGCTTTGGGCCTGAAAGCCAAACCGACCGTTGTGGGTCCGTTGACTTTCCTGTGGGTTGGTAAAGAAAAAGGCGCTGTTGAATTCGACCGTCTGAGCCTGTTGCCTAAACTGTTGCCTGTTTACGTTGAAATCCTGACTGCTTTGGTTGAAGCCGGTGCCGAGTGGATTCAAATCGACGAGCCTGCTTTGACTGTTGACCTGCCTAAAGAATGGGTAGAAGCATACAAAGACGTTTACGCTACTTTGAGCAAAGTAAGCGCCAAAATCCTGTTGAGCACTTACTTCGGTTCTGTTGCCGAACACGCTACTTTGCTGAAATCCCTGCCTGTTGACGGCCTGCACATCGACTTGGTACGCGCTCCTGAACAGCTGGACGCATTTGCCGACTACGACAAAGTTCTGTCTGCCGGCGTTATCGACGGCCGCAACATTTGGCGCGCCAACCTGAACAAAGTTTTGGAAACTGTCGAGCCTCTGCAAGCCAAACTGGGCGACCGTTTGTGGATCTCCAGCTCTTGCTCTCTGCTGCACACTCCATTTGACTTGTCAGTTGAAGAAAAACTGAAAGCCAACAAACCTGACCTGTACTCTTGGTTGGCATTCACCCTGCAAAAAACTCAAGAATTGCGCGTTCTGAAAGCCGCATTGAACGAAGGTCGTGATTCTGTTGCCGAAGAACTGGCCGCCAGCCAAGCTGCTGCCGACTCCCGTGCCAACAGCAGCGAAATCCACCGTGCAGACGTTGCCAAACGCCTGGCCGATTTGCCTGCCAACGCAGACCAACGCAAATCTCCATTTGCCGACCGTATCAAAGCGCAACAAGCATGGTTGAACCTGCCTCTGCTGCCGACTACCAACATCGGTTCTTTCCCACAAACCACCGAAATCCGCCAAGCACGTGCAGCCTTCAAAAAAGGCGAACTGTCTGCCGCCGATTACGAAGCCGCGATGAAAAAAGAAATCGCCTTGGTGGTTGAAGAGCAAGAAAAACTGGACTTGGACGTACTGGTACACGGCGAAGCCGAGCGTAACGACATGGTTGAATACTTCGGCGAACTGTTGAGCGGTTTTGCATTCACCCAATACGGCTGGGTACAAAGCTACGGCTCACGCTGCGTTAAACCACCTATCATCTTCGGTGACGTAAGCCGTCCTGAAGCCATGACCGTCGCTTGGTCTACTTACGCACAAAGCCTGACCAAACGCCCGATGAAAGGTATGTTGACCGGCCCTGTAACCATTCTGCAATGGTCTTTCGTCCGCAACGATATTCCTCGCTCTACCGTGTGCAAACAAATCGCACTGGCTCTGAACGACGAAGTATTGGATCTGGAAAAAGCCGGCATCAAAGTCATCCAAATTGACGAACCTGCCATCCGCGAAGGTCTGCCTTTGAAACGTGCCGATTGGGATGCCTACCTGAACTGGGCCGGCGAATCTTTCCGCCTGTCCTCTACCGGTTGCGAAGACAGCACTCAAATCCACACTCATATGTGCTACTCTGAGTTCAACGACATCCTGCCTGCCATCGCCGCTATGGACGCTGACGTCATCACCATCGAAACTTCACGTTCCGACATGGAGCTCTTGACTGCATTCGGCGAGTTCAAATACCCGAACGACATCGGCCCGGGTGTTTACGACATCCACAGCCCACGCGTACCGACTGAAGCTGAAGTTGAGCATCTGTTGCGCAAAGCCATCGAGGTTGTACCGGTTGAACGTCTGTGGGTTAACCCAGACTGCGGCCTGAAAACACGTGGCTGGAAAGAAACTCTGGAACAACTCCAAGTGATGATGAACGTAACCCACAAACTGCGTGCCGAACTGGCTAAATAATGTGAGTTAGATGAAAAGGCCGTCTGAAAATTTTCAGACGGCCTTTTTTTATTTATCGATATTTAAACCATAAAGATTACAGCTTCAACAGCTTACAAAATCCCTGTCGTTGTATGATGTTCTTCCACTCCTGATGTATACACGTTCTTAGTATGGTGATACACAGTCTCTTTAGTCGTTTCGACAATATGGTTGGCTTCTGACAAGATATCGCTCAATGCAACTTTACTGCCGGTCGTATTCACCTTTTTCAGTGCTGCGCCATTATGGCTATTGCCTTCAGAATACGTTTTGATGTCGATTTTCAAAGCGCAGCCATGAATCATACAGTTCGCCTTTGATGTCCGTCATGATTTTATTGTTGGCTACATTTAAAGATGCCTTGCCCTTAGGGTTGGTACTGTGTACGTCTACCAAAGCATCATTCAGGGCACCACCAAGCTTTCAATGTGTTATTGGTGATGTTGTACTCTTTGGCATTGCTTTTCAAATAAGCAAATTCAACATAGCCGTCAGATTTTTCACGCACGGAAATTTTGTTGTTGTGGATCGTCACCGCCCCATGCATAGCGACATTGCCATGGTGTTCTTCCACATAAACCGGTACCGCGCCTTTCATAATCTTGCCGATATCGGCATCATTGCCGCTGATGGTAATGGTACCGCTACCCAATGCCGTTTTTAGATAAAACGCGGTCGTAGGTATCGTTGATGACGGCAATCAGATATTTGGTGGATTCGCCGCTGATCTTGTTGTTTGCCATATTGAGCGTGTAATCCATTTTGCTTTCATGGTTACGGAACTCAATCGCGTAGGTCTGAATATTGTTTTGATAAACCGTCAGATTTTTAATGACATTATCGCTGATATCGAAAATAGCCTTTGTCAGCCGAGTGCAAATCTTTGTATTGGGTATTGGTTTGCACCTGGATACCTGAATACATGTGGTAGTACTTGCCCAAGTCATCATCAACATTCAAACGGAAGCTCGGGATCTTGGATAATGGTATTGCCGGTAATTTTGACTTTATCCATAGAAAACTGGCGGTTGTAGGCAACAATACCATACAGCCGGTCACCCTGTTAACACATTGTCTTCAATGACAATGCCTGTACCCATCATGCACATCCAAGCCTTTGCGGTAGTTGTGGTCGGTCGTGTTTTTACGGTATGTGATGCCGTAATTGTAGCTGCCCGCAGCCACAGCCATACCGTAGCCGGTACCCGCCATCCGCTTCGTGGCCGTTCCAATCCAAACGGTTGCCCTCGCCGATAAAGTTTTGTTGAAAACCGATCAGCGCACCGGCAACGCGGTTGTGGTGCAGATACGAATCAACAATACGGTTGTTTTCACCCAAAGGCAGCGCTTCGTATGTTTTCATCAATTTCGCCGCTTTGTACGCGCGCTTTAAAGGTCAGCTTTTGACCCTTTTTCCGTTTCCAAAGAAGCGGTCGACGTAAACATCACACCAGCACGATTGGCACCGGAAACCTCTACTTTACTGATTAAAGTATTGTCCGCATCGTTGACCAAAATGCCGTTTACCTTGCCAAAATAGCTTAAGCCTTTGCGGTAAAAATCAGGGTTGGTATATTGAACCGACAAAGTCGGCAATGGTTTTATTGTTTTGTCCCATCAACCAAAATACCGGCAAATTCGCGGATATCGTCATGGTTGGTATCCGGATTGAATACGCCCGTCTGCGCCTTATCAAACGTTACTTTGGTTTTACCCATCCCCGAACCAAACAAACCGCGCGCGCCGGAAACGGTTTTATCCATCACAATCTGGTTGGAAATATAGTAGGTACCATCCAAGAAGACCATGGCTTTTTCTTTATGAGCCGCTTCTAAAGCCGCTTTAAATGCCTGAAGGCTGTCTTTTTTACCCTGCGCATCGGCACCAAAATCATTCACGCGAACATAATTGCCGTACTCTTTAGATTGATACACGCGGTATTTTCCAGATACACCGGCCCTGCTTTCGTCATGATCGTCAATTTTGTTTTCTTTGCCTGAACTGAGGTGGCTATCGTGACTCATGGCTGTTTTTTTGCCGGAAGAAACGCTCGCAATTTTGTTATGGCCCGTCTGAATCTTTCAAATTCTTTTTTTATGCGACAATCTCGACTGTTTCTTTTTCCTTCGGCAATTCTGTCTTCCGCCTCTTTTCTCTTTGCGGGCGGCTTCTTGTTTGGCTTTACGCTCTGCAATCGCTTTTTTCGACTGCCGCTTTATGCGCTTCTTTTTGCGCGCTCGACCGCCTTTAGCTTTGGCTGCGGCAGCTTCGGCTATTTTTTTGCTTTAGCCTCTTCGTAAATTTTTTTGCCTTTCAGCCAGGACTTTTTCCATCGATTTGATTAACTGGTTTTGCTGCCGTTCTTTTGACAGCAACGTGTTTGTTTGCTACTTTAGACGCAATGGTATTTTTACCGGAAACGCTGCTTGCAGAAGCAATACTGGCCCGTGCGACATACATTTTTGTCACAAGGCCGTCTGAAGATGATGAAGTGCCGTCTAATCTTGCTGCTTCAGCCACATGCACCACCTCTCTCGTTACAGTATATTTTTACCGCTTAATTGCTTGGGTTCTGGAAAAACCGACGGACTATCCCCCAAATTTTGAGTGTGTATCCATTCTTTTAGCGGAGAAGATGATTCGGAAGTGGTTTCAGGAGTTGAGGAGCCTTGACGAATATGGGTACGGCCAAGAGGAGCAAGTTTATGTGACATAATCAGCGTATTTCCTTGTATCAAATATCGTCCTTTCCCACCGCACAAGCGTGCAACAAAAAAGTTCGATTGAATAAAGAGGTAAGACGGATTCTGTCGTAACAGCAATTGCCTGTATAAAGGTCAAACTGAAGCTGGCCACTTTGAGAAACTCGGCAGCGTTTCCCCTTCTGCCGGTTTTCTGATTGGAAACGGTAATGGTGTTTAGACAGAACCCTTGGATGACTTTTATAGGCAATCTGTCCGCGTACCATGTATCCGGTTATTTTTGACGGAAATGTATCAGAGTCCCTTTTTAATTGATTAGTTCATCCAAAGTTAAGTTATTTTTGATTTTTATAGCAAAATAAAAATGGTTTTATCTTGTATTGTTTTCCTTTTTGGCGTGACAGAGTTAACCCCGCGAAGCCAAAAAGGAGCGAAATTCTAACACAATATGCCTTTTAGCATTTCCCATTTAACTAAATTTACAAAATATACAAAATAAATATCTATAAATGTTTTTTTAACTTCATCGAAAAAAATCAATAAAATTCGATATTTTTCAATATGTATTTTTTTACAACATAATTGCGCATTATATACCGATTATCTTAAAATACTACCGTTTATTTGCAAAAATTTAGTATTTTATTATTGCTTTTCACCATCTAAAAACCAATAAAAAAAGGCCGTCTGAAAAAATATTTCAGACGGCCTTTTTTATTAAATACGCTCTATTTAACAAACTTCGACCAACCAGCCGTGTTTGTCTTCTGTCAAACCGTATTGAATGTCGGTAATCGCCTTACGGATTGCGTAACCGCGCTCTTGGCTCTTCACTTCGATTTCTTTGCCATCAATCACGAAAGAAGTTACCGGAGAAATGACAGCAGCCGTACCGGTCAGAATCGCCTCTGCACCATTTTCCACAGCTGCTTTCAGCTCATCGACAGTAAAGTTGCGCTCGGTAACAGTGTAGCCCAAATCTTTGGCAACAGTCAGTACGGAATCGCGGGTAACGCCGTGCAGAAATTCGTCGGTCAACGGTTTGGTAATGATTTCATCGCCGTTAATCAGGATAAAGTTGGACGCGCCGGTTTCCTGAACGTCGCCATTCGGACAGAACAGCACTTGGTTTGCACCGTGCTCTGCTTTGGCTTTCAATACCCAAGGCATGGCGGAAGCGTAGTTGCCACCGCATTTCACACGACCCATATGTGGGGCGCAACGGATATGTTCGGTTTCCACCAAGATTTTAACGGGCGAACCGGCTTTGAAATAGTCGCCGACAGGAGAAGCCAGAATGTACAGCAAAGCAGTTTCGGAAGGAGAACCGGCTTTACCGATCACAGGGTCGGTACCGATCAAAGTCGGACGCAGGTACAAACGCAGCAGGCGCATCAGGAATTTCTTCGGCGGAACGTTTGACCAATTCGATCAAAGCATTCAAATAAGCCTCAGTTTCAGGACGCGGCAGGTGCAGAATATCTGCGCTTTGCTGCATGCGCGCAATATTGGCGGTCGGGCGGAACATCACGATTTTGCCGTTTGCCTGACGGAATGCCTTCAAGCCCTCAAAACATTCGCTGCCGTAATGCAAAGCATGCGCGCCGGGGGCGATTGTCAGGTCTTTGGAAGATTGCCATTCTACCGGCTGCCATTTACCTTCACGATAAGCGATAACGGGCATTTCAGCGTGAAAAACGCTGCCGAATACGGCTGGGAACTGGTCTGCTCATGATGATTGCCTTTCTTATTCTGATGTGCAAAATAAATTAACTAAAGACTGAACAATACGCCTTTCAATATAGGTTTGACAAGTACCCGTCAGCATAAAAGACACCCGTCCCCTGCCGTCTGAAACATGCCGTCCTATCCGAAATCCGGCAAATCGTTTAAACTGATACCATTTTTCAGACGGCCTGCCCCAACCGCAGCCCAACCCGGAGTAACCCATGAAACTCATCTCTACCATCATCAAAATCCTGATTCTTCTTGTTTTCCTCCTGCTGGCCATCACCAATACCCACACTGTATCCTTCTTCTACCTGCCCGGCCAAAACATCAATCTGCCGCTGATTGTCGTGCTTTTCGGTGCATTTATTATCGGCATCGTGTTCGGTATGTTTGCCCTCTTCGGCCGTCTGCTGTCCCTGCGCAGCGAAAACAACCGCCTGCGCGCCGAAGTGAAAAAACACGCCCACCTTTCCGAAAAAGACCTGACTCCGGTCAAAACCGAAACACCGGCAACGACTTCCGAAGTCACTCCCAAAGCGTAACGCCACCAATCAATAAAGGAATACCATGGACAACGAATTGTGGGTCATCTTACTGCCCATCGTCCTCCTCCCCGTTTTCTTCGCTATGGGCTGGTTTGCCGCGCGCGTCGATATGAAGACCGTCCTGAAACAGGCCAAAAGCATACCGGCAGGGTTTTACAAAAGCCTTGACGCCCTCGTTGACCGCAACAGCGGCCGCGCCGCGCGCGAATTGGCGGAAGTGATCGACCAACAGCCGCAGTCATACGACCTAAACCTGACCCTGGGCAAACTCTACCGTCAACGCGGCGAAAACGACAAAGCCATCAATATGCACCGCGCCCTGCTCGATTCGCCCGACACAGTCAACGAAAAACGCGCGCGCGTGCTTTTTGAATTGGCGCAAAACTACCAAAGCGCAGGCTTGGTGGACCGTGCCGAACAAATCTTCCTCGGTTTGCAGGAAGGCGATATGGCACGCGAAGCCCGCCAACACCTTTTGAGCATCTACCAACAAGACCGCGACTGGGAAAAAGCCATCGAAATGGCGCAGCTCTTGAGCCATGACGAACAGACCTACCAGTTTGAAATCGCCCAGTTCTATTGCGAAATCGCCCAAGCCGCGCTGTTCAAATCCAACTTCGATGCCGCACGCTACAACATCGGCAAAGCACTCGAAGCCAACAAAAAATGTACGCGCGCCAACATCATTCTCGGCGACATTGAATACCGTCAGGGCAACTTCCCTGCCGCAGTGGAAGCGTATTCCGCCATCGAGCAGCAAAACCACGCCTATTTGAGCATGGTCGGCGAGAAACTCTATGAAGCCTATGCCGCGCAAGGCAAGCAGGAAGAAGGCCTCAACCGCCTCATCGGCTATATGCAAACCTTCCCCGATCTTGACCTGATCAACGTCATCTACGAGAAGGCCCTGTTGCTCAAAGGCGAAACCGAAGCGGCGCAAATCGCTGTCGAACTCGTCCGCCAAAAACCCGACCTCAACGGCGTGTACCGCCTACTTGGTTTGAAACTCAGCAATATGAACCCGGAGTGGAAAGCCGATACCGATATGATTCGTTCCATTATCGGCCGCCAGCTGCAAAAAAGCGTCATGTACCGCTGCCGCAACTGCCACTTCAAATCCCAAGTCTTCTTCTGGCACTGCCCTGCCTGCAACAAATGGCAAACCTTTACGCCGAATAAAATCGAGATTTGATAAAGCGTTAAGCATCAAAAAAGGCCGTCTGAAATCTTTTCAGACGGCCTTTTTATTACGAAGCAAAATATCAAAGCGGTTCAAAACACAGCCTTACACTCCGACAATATCTGCTCAACAACGCTGCTCTGCCCATGCCAACGCCGCTACAATCTGCGCCTCAATATCGGCATTAAACTCGCCTGCTCGGTACGCATCGCGCAATTCTGTGCGACGGGTTTCATCTGCCGCAATTTGGTTCAATACCACTTGCGGAAACTCGTTAAACACAGGCCCGTCCTCTTCATGCCCCATCAAAAACAGCGCAGGGAAATTTTTTGGTTGGCACGGACGATTTCCTGTTGGCGCGGATTATCAAAACGGCTGCTGTCGTCAAAATCGTTGCGGGCAATATAGTTGACGCGGATATTGGGGTTCAACTCCGCCATTTTTCTGAATAAACGGCACAAACACGCGGCAATCGGGACAATATGGCGCAGCGGCAAGCAGCCAGTTTTGCGGACGGCTGATCTTTTTGACCGCCGCTGCCGTTTGCGCCGACAACTCGGTCGCCTGATAGAGCTGCTGCTGTTTCAATTTGTCTTCTTCGGTATCAAAATCCAAATATTCTGCATAAGTGGCCATGCTTTACTCCTGTTCTGTTGTATCGGTTTTCCCTGCCACGCCGGTCAAAAGCGGCACAAGCAGATTGACGACGAGGTTTTCAAATAGCGGCTCATCAAGCGGCGATTCTTCCGAATGACCAAACACCAGCTTCACTTCGGTATATTCTTTCTGCCCTTTGCTCATTTTATTGCCGTTAAAAACCTCATGGGCTTTTCTCAAGGCAGCATCCCAATCCTCTTTCTTGTTGTACTCCTCCGCTGCGGCAAGACTGGTTTTGGCAAAAAACGGCAAGGGGGTATTTTGTCCGATTCGGAAATATACCAACCATTCTTTCAAAAGTTCCCTCTGCTGCCTCTTGCCCGATGGCGGCATAGGTTTCGGTCTGCCCCAAGCTGACAATATGGGTTTGTCGGTTTTGCAACGGATTTAGGGGCGACGGCAGCAAAAAATCAAATGCTCCAATAAACGGGCAATGCGGTTGGGCGCATTGTCTTTTTGATTAAGGAACACAATGCGGCCGCATTCATAAAGATTGCCGATGGTGCCTTGTAAAACCAAGTCGTCAAAGGATTCTTCATAAGGTTCAGACGGCCTTTTGTTACTGCGTATCAGCTCGGCATCTACATTTTTCGCAGATATTTGATACTGCTTCTGCCACAAACCGCCCAATTCGCCTACCGGCATCAGGCTTTCGGCATTCAGCCGAATGGCCGTATCTTCAAAATCTTCCCCTTTGCGCCGCGCATCCAAATAGGCATCGGCAATCCGACCCTCATGTTGCGGCTCAAACGGTTCGGCAGACTCCCATGCACCGTCCAGATACGGCTGATCCCAGCTTAAATTTTTCTTCAGCCAAACTTTGACAGGGTTGCGCCAAAAACTGATGAGCTCGCCCTGATGAATGGTTTTGCCCGGCTCTTCCTGACTTAAAGCCTCAAGGAAAAACGGCTGCGCTTCCGCTTGCGGTTGGTTCAATGCATCGGCGTAATCTTGGCGCGTACTGAAAAGGCCGTCTGAAAGCGCGTCCTTTTGGAAATAACGGCGCGAAAACGCCTGCAAAGGATGATGTTTCACCCATTTCTCCGATAACTCGCGCCCGCTTTTCCCCGTCATGGCGGCAATGGTATCCAGCAGCTCGCTGATTAACGAAGACGGCGCAAACTCGGCATCATTGCGTATATCGCGGCCGATATAAGACAAATACAGCATTTCGCGCGCGCTGATTAAGGCTTCGAGGAATAGATAACGGTCGTCGTCGCGGCGGGCGCGGTCGCCTTTTTTCGGATGTTTGGCAATCAGGTCGAACACCGCCGCTTTGGTATTGCGCGGAAAATCGCCGTCATTCAAACCCAACAGGCAAACCATTTTAAACGGCAGGCTGCGCATCGGCACCATACTGCAAAAAGTGATGCCGCCGCTCAAAAATCCGGCTTGGCTTTCGCTGTCCAAAAAGCGGCGGATATGGCGGATAACGGTTTTACACGGCAACAATCCGTCAAATTCGGCCAACTGCGCCTCTTCCTGCCATTTTCGCCAAAGACTGCTCAAACTGCTGCTTGGCGTATTGGTCGTCCGTATCCGGAGCAAACAGTTTCTCCAGCAATTCGCGGCAACGCTGCACCCAACTTTCCACATTGGCAGGCTCTTGCCATTGCGCCGCCATATCGGCCAAAGTACGGATAAATTCAGCAAAACCGCTGAACACGTCCAGCTGATTGACGTTGCTATGCCACGCGCTCACGCCCTGCCACATGCCGTTGCCGCCTTCAGGGCAGCATCCAGCCCAAGGCCAAACGCTCTACCGCCTGCTGCCAAGTAAAGAGGTTGTCTTTACCCTCGCGCATGGTTTGGTCCAAACCCCAATGCACATTTAATCCGGCAACAGCCTCATGCAGCAGCGGCACATCTTCCTCGCTCAAACCGAAGCGTTGCAACACCAACCGGCTTTCCAGCAAAGGCAAAACCTTGTCCACTTCAAACCGGCTCTCCAGCAAGTCCAAAGTTTGCGCCAAAGCATACAGCAACGGCTGACGGCGGCTGAGTTTCACATCCGAAATCGAATACGGCAAAGCCTGGCTGCCTGCCTGCTCCTGTCCAAAAACGGCTTCGATAAACGGGCTGTACGGCTCGATGTTTCGGCGTCAAACACGGCAATATCGTGCGGCTGCCAGTCGGGATTATTTTTGCAACACCAGCGACAGCTCTTCTTTCAAAATCTGCAATTCGCGCAAAGGGCTGTGTGCCGCAACGATTTTGACGGAGCCGTCATTCAGCAGCTTATCCGGCTCGACACACACTGGATTGCCGTCCGCATCGTGAACCTGAACCAAAGCCGGTTGCGTGCCTGCTTCGCCTTCTTCCTGTTGATATAAGCGTTCAGACGGCATGATTAAGTTTTTGGATATCGTTTTGCAGGCAATGCAACAAGGTATCGTCTTTTCCCTCTTCATAAACCTGAATATCCTGCTCGGTTTCCACTTCCGACAAAAAATCAAAGAAATCGCGCCCCTGCTTGCCCAAAGAGGCCAACAGCGGATGCCCTGCCTGCGACAAATCCGCCTCATCACCCCTTTTCAAAATCTGCGCCTCGTCGATGACCTCGCCCCAATATTGGCTGCTCGGGTTGAGCGCAAACACAAACACATCGCAATGCTTGGAAATTTGGTGCAGCAGTTGCAGATACATCGGCGCCATTGTCGAAATGCCGAATACAAACAACCTTTGCGGCAAAACCGATTTATCCAACTGCGCCAACAGCTTTTCCCACAAGGCCACGCGGTGCGGCGCCGATTGGCTGCCATCGTCCAAATAGCGCCACAGCCGAGCCTGCCAATCCTCATCATCGCCCAAACCCAGCAGCTTCCCGGCCTGCCACGCATCAATCCAATCCGGGCGGTACACCAAATATTGGTCGAAAATATCCGCCATCTGTCCGGCAAGCTGATAATCCGCCGATGCCGAGCTGTGCAAATAACTTTCCAGCTTCAAGCGCACGTTTTCGTATTCCGGGGCCGTCTGAAACATTTCGCTGCGGAACAAATCCAGCAAACGCCAACGCATGACTTCAGGCGAAAACGGACTGAGCGGCGGCACATCGGGAACCAATTTGCGCATCAGCTGCCACGCCAAACCGGCAGGCAGACTGAACTTCAAATTCGCCGCCACGCCGAGTTTGCGCGCGAAAAACACATTCAGATAACGCCGCATCCCCTGGCTCTGCACCACCACTTCTTCCTGTGCCAATACCACATCCAAAGGCAAGGCCTGATGAATATGCGCGCACATTTCGGCAAGCGCTTCCAAACGGTCGGACTGATAAAGATAAAACATAGCAGACAATCTAAAAAACAATTGCCCACATTATAATGCCATTAGGACAAATGCTTCAGCAGAAGCGGCAAACAAAAACACAGGCCGTCTGAAACACATCGCTTCAGACGGCCTAAAACAAACCCATCGGCAGCCAGTTATTAATTATTTATCGACCCCTGTACAAACCGGCTTCTCCTATCCTATAATTTCCCACATTCGGAATGTAGCGCAGCCCGGTAGCGCACTTCGTTCGGGACGAAGGGGTCGGAGGTTCGAATCCTCTCATTCCGACCAAATACAAAACCTGCTTGAATCCAAGCAGGTTTTTTACATTCGGCAAGCCTATATTTCCGGCGGGAAAGGCGCGCCTTCGGGATGTTTGTAGCGGTTGTACATAAACAAATATTGTTCCGGAAAACGGCGTATCCAATACTCGGTATTTTCATTGATCACGCGCGCATCGTTCTCCTTATCGCCGTTCAATTCGCCACGCAATGGCTCGATGTGCAAGACAAAGCCTTTACCGTCGGGCAGACGCTCGCCGCAGAAAAACAAAGCCTTCACACCTTTAACTTGCGCCAGCTTGCCCGCCAACGTCATGGTGTAGGCAGGTTTGCCGAAAAAGTCCACCCACACGCCGTCGCCGCCTTCTTCCGGAGACGGTACATGGTCCGGCAAAACAATGGTCGCTTCGCCGCCGCGCAGCGCCTTGATGATTTGTTTGACGCCCTGAATGCTGGTCGGCGCAGTCTTGCCTTTGCCGCGCACGCGCCCCGCCTGCATTACCGCATCAAAAGCCTTGATTTTCGGCGGCTTGTACATCGCCGTCAGCGGAAACGGCAGTTGCTGGCTGATGTAGCGGCCCGCCAAATCATAACTGCCGATGTGCGGCGTGATAAACAGCAAACCCTCGCCCGCACTCAAGGCCGTCTGAACATGTTCCCAACCGTTGACGCTGACAAACAGGTTTTCAATTTCCTCAGGCCGTCTGAAAAACGCCACCGGCAATTCCAAGCCGCCTTTTGCCGTTTCACGGAAAACTTTTTTTCACCGCCTCGTCCGTCGGGTTCAATCCGGCAAGTGTCATGTTTTCGAAAACACGCCGGCGATCTTTTCGACAGCAAGCGGAAACCCAAACCGCCGAGCAGGTTGCCTAATTTGTGCAACCAAGCCAAAGGCAGCGCGGCCAAAAATTTAAAAACAAAGGTAACAAGCGTTTGCATAAGGTTTTACCAAAATGAAGTGGACAGATTGTAAACGAAACAGGCCGTCTGAACAAAACAGACTTCGGGCAAATATATTGCGGCACACCTGCTTTTCTGCTACTATCCGCGCTGCATTAAGAGTTGGGAATTCCATGCCAACCTGCTTTTCAAACGGAAAGGTAAGGTGGACGGTTGAAAAACCGATGTGGCTCGCCAGAGCAATCCAAACCCGCTTAATGCGGGAATTTTTTTGCCTGTAAGAAACGCGCAACAGGATTCCGAAACAGCAGGCAAGTGCGAATGTTTCTCACTTGTATAGAGAAAAAGCGGAGTTTTTGTTATGATTTCCGCTGTCCGAAATAAAAGGCCGTCTGAAAACACAGCAGCCTGTTTTTAATGAAAGAATAGCAATGAGCGAATATCTGTTTACTTCCGAATCGGTATCCGAAGGCCATCCGGATAAAGTTGCCGACCAAGTATCCGATGCGATTTGGATGCCATCTTGGCGCAAGACCCAAAAGCGCGTGTCGCCGCAGAAACCTTGGTCAACACAGGCTTGTGCGTATTGGCAGGCGAAATCACCACCACAGCCCAAGTGGACTACATCAAAGTCGCACGCGAAACCATCAAATGCATCGGCTACAACTCCTCCGAGCTGGGCTTTGACGCCAACGGCTGCGCAGTCGGCGTGTACTACGACCAACAATCTCCGGACATCGCCCAAGGCGTGAACGAAGGCGAAGGCATCGACCTGAACCAAGGCGCGGGCGACCAAGGTTTGATGTTCGGCTATGCCTGCGATGAAACCCCTACCCTGATGCCGTTTGCCATCTATTACAGCCACCGCCTGATGCAACGCCAAAGCGAATTGCGCAAAGACGGCCGCCTGCCTTGGCTGCGCCCTGATGCCAAAGCCCAATTGACCGTGGTTTACGACAGCGAAACCGGCAAAGTAAAACGCATCGACACCGTCGTCCTGTCTACCCAGCACGATCCGTCTATCGGTTACGAAGAGCTGAAAAACGCTGTTATCGAAAACATCATCAAACCGGTTCTGCCGTCTGAACTGCTGACCGACGAAACCAAATACCTGATCAACCCGACCGGCCGCTTCGTCATCGGCGGCCCGCAAGGCGACTGCGGCTTGACCGGACGCAAAATCATCGTCGATACCTACGGCGGCGCGGCTCCGCACGGCGGCGGCGCGTTCTCCGGCAAAGACCCGTCCAAAGTGGACCGTTCCGCCGCTTACGCCTGCCGCTACGTTGCGAAAAACATCGTAGCCGCCGGTTTGGCGACCCAATGCCAGATTCAGGTTTCCTACGCCATCGGCGTTGCCGAACCGACTTCGATTTCCATCGACACTTTCGGCACAGGCAAAATCAGCGAAGAAAAACTGATTGCCCTGGTTCGCGAACATTTCGACCTGCGCCCTAAAGGCATCGTCCAAATGCTCGACCTGCTGCGCCCGATTTACAGCAAAATCCGCCGCCTACGGCCACTTCGGCCGCGAGGAGCCTGAATTTACTTGGGAGCGCACCGACAAAGCAGCCGCATTAAAAGCAGCCGCAGGCGTGTAAACTTCCGCATTTGAGGCCGTCTGAAAAGCAAAACGTTTTCAGACGGCCTTTTTCCTTATACAATAGCCACTTGAATTTCTATATACATTCTGAATAAAGGATACGGATTATGTTCGGCAAACAACTTTTTGAAGAAGTCAGCTCCAAAATCAGCGAAACCATCGCCAACAGCCCTGCCAAAGACATGGAAAAAAACGTTAAAGCCATGCTCGGCAGCGCGTTCAACCGCATGGATTTGGTGACCCGCGAAGAATTCGACATCCAACAACAGGTTTTGATTAAAACCCGTACCAAACTGGCTGAATTGGAAGCCCGTTTGGCCAAACTCGAAGCTGCTCAAGAGCCTGAAGAAGCTGCTTTGAAAGCGGCCGAAGCCGCTGCGGAAGAAGCTGTTGCCGAAATCAAACAACAAACCGAAGCTGCCGAATAAGGCCGTCTGAAACATGTCGCTTGCTTGGTTTACAGCCGCGCCTTAAGCGGCATGAATGCGCCGTTGGTCGAAGTGGAAGCCCACCTTGCCAACGGCTTACCACATTTCAATATCGTCGGTTTGCCCGATACTGAAGTCAAAGAAAGCCGCGACCGTGTACGTGCCGCCATCATCCAAAGCGGCTTCGACTTTCCCGCCAAGAAAATTACCGTCAACCTTGCACCGGCCGACCTCCCAAAAGAATCCGGCCGTTTCGATTTGCCGATTGCCTTAGGCATTCTTGCCGCATCGGGACAAATCAATCCAGAAAAGCTCGCCCAATATGAGTTTGCCGGAGAATTAGCACTGTCCGGCCTGCTGCGTCCCGTACGCGGCGCGCTGGCCATGGCATGGCAGGGAATGCAGGCAGGCCGTTCGTTCGTATTGCCGCAAGAAAATGCCGAACAGGCTGCCGTCATGCGCGGTATCGCGGTTTATGGTGCGCGTTCTTTGGGAGAAGTGGCCGCCCATTTAAACGGCATCGAACCGTTGACACAAACCGAATGCAAACTGCCACAAAGGCCGTCTGAACAAAGTAAAATTCCTGATTTAGCCGATATTAAAGGCCAGCATACCGCTCGCCTTGCTTTGGAAATCGCAGCGGCAGGCGGACACAGCCTGCTGATGATGGGTCCGCCGGGTACAGGCAAATCCATGCTTTCGCAACGTTTGCCCGGCATCCTTCCGCCTTTGACCGAAGACGAATTGGTCGAAGTATGGGCATTGCGTTCGCTCCTGCCCAACCATCAACAGCAACTCGACAGCAACCGTCCTTTCCGCAGCCCTCATCACAGTGCCAGCTCGGCCGCCATGGTGGGCGGCGGTTCAGACCCACGTCCGGGCGAAATTTCATTGGCGCATCACGGTGTGTTGTTTTTAGACGAATTGCCCGAGTTTGACCGTAAAGTATTAGAAGTATTGCGCGAACCTTTGGAAAACGGCGAAATCCATATTTCCCGCGCCGCACGCCAAGCCGTTTATCCGGCCAAGTTCCAACTCGTCGCCGCCATGAACCCCTGCCCTTGCGGCTATCTTGGTCATCCGTCCAAACCTTGCCGCTGCACGCCTGAAAGCGTTGCCCGCTACCGCAACAAAATTTCAGGGCCATTGCTCGACCGTATTGATTTAACCATCGAAGTACCCAGCCTTTCCGCTGCCGAGCTAATGCAACAAGAAGCAGGCGAATCCAGTGCCACCGTATTGGAACGCGTTACCGCCGCACGCAAAATCCAATACGGCCGACAAGGCAAAGTTAATGCCGAATTGAGTGTCAGCGAGCTCGATGGCAAAGCCCGCATCCAAAAAGAAGCGCAAGAAGCCTTGGGAACCATGCTCGAAAAACTGTCCCTTTCCGCCCGAAGTTTCCACCGTATCATGCGCGTCGCCCGTACGCTGGCCGATTTGGCAGGCGACGAAGAAGTCAGCAAAACCCATGTGATGAAAGCCATCGGCTTCCGTCGCGCCCTCTAACTTGTCAGACGGTCTGAATCTTTATGTTTAAGTAAAACTAGAGTAAACAAAGCATCAGGATTTTGCCGTCCATAACGGTTATTGATAAAATATCGAATCCAAACTCAGACAGTCTCCCTTCAGGCCGTCTGAACACATTATTACAAGGTAAGTCATGAAAAAATCTACACAATATGGCAAAGGCTTGGCCGGTTTCTTTTTCGGCCTGATACTGGCAACAGGTATTATTGCCGGTATTTTGTTCTTCTTGAACCAAGGCAACCAAAACGTTTTCAAAGAGCTGACTCAGCCTAAACAAAGCGAAGAACCTGAAATCCTGAAACCTCAGGACAAAGCAGAGAAACGCCCAGCTACCGACACTTCATCTACCCAAGCAGATGAAGAAAAAGCAAAAGCAGAAAAAAAAGCGGAGAAAAAGAAGCTAGAAAGCTGAAAAAGGCTGCCAAAGAAGCTGAAGAAAAAGCTCAAGCGGAAAAAGAAGCTCAGGAGAAAGCTGAACAAGCAGAACGTGAAGCCAAAGAAAAAGCAGAGAAAGCCGCTGCCGATAAAGCCGAACGCGAAGCTAAAGAAAAAGCTGAAAAAGCCGCCACCAATAAAGCCGAACGTGAAACAAAAGAAAGAGCAGACAAAACTGCTGCCGACAAAGCCGAACGCCAAAGAAAAAAAGCTGCAAAAGCTGAAGCAGAAAAAAAGAAGCTACTAAGAAAAAAACTGGCCGAGAAAAAAAGCCGAGTTAGAGAAAAAAACGCGCAGAAAAAAAGCCAAAGCTGAAAAAGAAAGCTGCTGATAAAAGCTGCAAAAGATAAAAAAGCGGCCGACCAACTGACCGACAAACAAAAAGAGCGTGCCGAGCGCAAATTGGCTGAGAAAAAAGCGGCCGAAGCCAAAAACAAAACAAGCCGACACCTGAGCAAATCCTCAACAGCGGCAGCATCGAAAAAGCACGTAAAGCAGCAAATGCCTCTGCAACAAAAGAAAGCAGCAACTCTGCAGTAAACAGTCAGCAGAAAAAGCCGAAAGCAGCTGCCAACAGCGGTAAAAAAGCCTTCCTGCAACTTGGTTCATATGCAGACCGCTCCAGCGCAGACTCACAACGTGCCAAACTGGCTATTTTAGGTGTTTCTTCCAAAGTGGTTGAATCGCAAAACGGCGACAAAACCATTTACCGAGTTCAAAGTAACACCATGCCGCAGGAAGCCGCTGTAAAACTGCAAAAAAACCTGCAAGGCCATAATATCAACAGCTTGATTCGTTCTAGCAAATAATGGAATCACTGATGAAGCAGCGTATAAAACAAACCATTGCCGCACTCAGCCTGAGCCTGCTCAGTCTGAGTGCGCAAGCTGCTACCGAAGGGCGTGGACTATACTGTCCTCAGTCGCCCTATCCCGCAGCAACAAGCCGGAAAAATTGAAGTGCTAGAGTTTTTCGGCTACTTCTGCGTCCATTGTTACCATCTCGATCCAGTTTTGTTGCAACACAGCAAAACCTTTGCCAAAGATGTTTCCTTACGGACAGAACACGTCGTTTGGATGCCTGAAATGTTAGGTTTGGCCAAAGTAGCCGCTGCCGTCAATCTTTTCAGGTTTGAAAATATCAAAGCCAATCCAGTCATCTTCAAAGCAGTTTACGAACAAAAAATCAACCTGGCCGATACCAATGTATTCCGATCATGGGTGGGTAAACAGACGGGTTTTGACAGTAAAAAACTGCTTCAAGCCTACAACAGTCCTGCTGCCGCATCGGCTGCTGCAAAAATGCAGCAATTGACGGAAACTTATCGAATTGAAAACACACCAACTGTCATCGTCGGTGGTCAAATACAAAGTCAATTTCAACGGTACCGACTGGAAAGCCGGTATGAAAACCATAGACGAGCTCATCGTCAAAGTCCGCCGCGAACAATCCTCAAAACCACTTTAACTATTCAACAAAAGAAAGACGGCCTCAAGGCCGTCTGAAAACTTATGGACATTCTGATTTTATTTAAAGCACTTATTCTCGGTATTATCGAAGGTTTAACCGAGTTTCTCCCTATTTCCAGTACCGGTCACTTGATTGTATTCGGTGACTTAATGAACTTTCAAAGCAACGGAAAAGTATTTCGAAATTGCTATTCAACTCGGTGCCGTATTAGCCGTCGTATTCGAATACCGCCAACGATTTACCCATATCATAAAAGGACTGGGTAAAGAACGAACAGCCAATCGCTTTGTACTGAATTTATTTATTGCCTTCATACCTGCTGCGATTGTTGGTCTATTGTTCAGCAAACAAATTAAATTGCATCTTTTCAACCCGATTACCGTTGCTACCATGCTGGTACTGGGTGGCTTCTTCATTTTATGGGTTGAAAAACGCCAAACAACAGCCAAACCTAAAGTCAATCATGTAGATGATATACGCCCAATCGACGCATTTGTTGTAGGATGCGCCCAAATTTGTGCCCTTATCCCTGGGACATCACGTTCAGGCAGTACCATCATGGGCGGTATGCTGTGGGGACTGGAACGCTAAAACAGCTACCGAATTCTCATTCTTTCCTTGCTGTACCAATGATGATTGCGGCCACAGGTTACGACATCTTAAAAAACTACAAACTCTTTACCTTGCAAGATGTCGGACAAATTGCCATCGGTTTTATCGCAGCATTTATCGCCGGTTTATTGGCAGTAAAAGCTTTGCTGAAATTTGTCTCCAGTAAAAACTATGTGCCTTTTGCCTACTACCGCATCGTATTTGGTGGTCTGATTCTCCTTACTTGGATGTTAGGCTGAGTCAGCTGGAGCGAATAACCCCTCTCCCTCTCCTCAGGACGTGCCTCTGCACGTCCTTTTTACTTTCTTATCTCCTTTCCACTCTATTGTCACCCCATAAAAGGCTTACACTCCGCATCATTGCCCCTAAATATCTCCTCACCGTCCGTACAGCTTCCCTTCCCCTTCATCTTCCCGCACACCACCGCCGTCAGCGACTCGTTCAAGCGCAGCACCCTCGGCTCCGCTTCCCTGTCCAGCGCCACCGCCTTCAAGGTAAACTTACCCTCCAGGATGCCCTTAGCCTGACCGCTCATCCTGATACAGAAACCGCCCGCCTCCTTCACCGGCAGTTCCGGCCACTTCGTCGACGTCAGCTTAAAGCTGCCCTTTTTCGCGTAGAACTGCTCCATAAAGCGCGCATTTTCCAGCAGCGCGGCATGCGCTGCACGCAGGTTGGCCGAGCGGACCGATTCCCGATAGACCGTAAAGGCAGCCGTCGCCAATATCGAAACCAGCAGCATCACCACCAACAGCTGTATCAAAGAGTAGCCCCCTCTGCACAGTTGCCCTATTCCGTTTTCCGTCAAAATGCCTTTTAAGTACATATCTTTATTCCCTTTATCTTTTATATCCCTATCCGACAGGATGGACCTTATCCGTTTATCCCTTTCACCCAATGAAAGCCCCCATTAGCCCAAGCTTTTATTGCCCTGCCCGCATACAAAAGCCGCCCGTCAGCCCGAACCGGCAAACGGTTCGGCCTCGGGGCGGCGTATACGGCACAAACGTCCGTCAGACTTATTTTTTTCACGGCAGGCTGGGCGGCCTTAGGCGCGGCAGAAGAAACCGTCGCCTCTGCCTTCAACTTGTTCAGCACCGCATCACCGATGCCCTTCACGTTTTTTTCAGCTCCTCCACCGATTTGAAACGCACCGTTCTTCTGACGGTATTCCACAATCGATTTCGCCTTAGCCGGACCGATACCCGGCAATGCCTCCAGTTCCGCAGAAGACGCGGTATTGATGTTCACGGCGGCCAAAGAGAATGCTGCACAACGGCGGCAAATGCACCAAATAAAAATTTTCTTCATCAGATTTTTTTCCCATAACGTGTTTGATTGAATCAGTCAGGAAGTCTACCGAATGGTTTTTATTCCCACTCTGTAAACACTGTCGCATACGACAGATAGGGCAACAGCCCATACCCACATAAATGCTTACGACATATTAACGCAAATACCGTTTCGATTTCAAATATTCTAAACAGTTAACCGTAACTTTCGGTACTTTTTGTTCAAGAATAACAACAGGGTAGTATCATCATCCAAATACCAATGTTTGAAAACAACAAGATATGCACGAGTCATCAAACCGACAGAAACCGACAGGCATAAAAAGCCCCCGACATCAGTCGGGGCTTCGGAATGGGTGTTTGGCGGTGACCTACTTTCACATGGAAGAACCACACTATCATCGGCGCTGAGTCGTTTCACGGTCCTGTTCGGGATGGGAAGGCGTGGGACCAACTCGCTATGGCCGCCAAACTTAAACTGTTACAAATCGGTAAAGCCTTAATCAATATATTTGGTGATGACTGAATCAGTCAGTAAGCTTTTATTATTTGAAGTTCTTCAAATGATAGAGTCAAGCCTCACGAGCAATTAGTATGGGTTAGCTTCACGCGTTACCGCGCTTCCACACCCCACCCTATCAACGTCCTGGTCTCGAACGACTCTTTAGTGTGGTTAAACCACAAGGGAAGTCTCATCTTCAGGCGAGTTTCGCGCTTAGATGCTTTCAGCGCTTATCTCTTCCGAACTTAGCTACCCGGCTATGCAACTGGCGTTACAACCGGTACACCAGAGGTTCGTCCACTCCGGTCCTCTCGTACTAGGAGCAGCCCCCGTCAAACTTCCAACGCCCACTGCAGATAGGGGACCAAACTGTCTCACGACGTTTTTAAACCCAGCTCACGTACCACTTTAAATGGCGAACAGCCATACCCTTGGGACCGACTACAGCCCCAGGATGTGATGAGCCGACATCGAGGTGCCAAACTCCGCCGTCGATATGAACTCTTGGGCGGAATCAGCCTGTTATCCCCGGAGTACCTTTTATCCGTTGAGCGATGGCCCTTCCATACAGAACCACCGGATCACTATGTCCTGCTTTCGCACCTGCTCGACTTGTCGGTCTCGCAGTTAAGCTACCTTTTGCCATTGCACTATCAGTCCGATTTCCGACCGGACCTAGGTAACCTTCGAACTCCTCCGTTACTCTTTTGGGAGGAGACCGCCCCAGTCAAACTGCCTACCATGCACGGTCCCCGACCCGGATTACGGGTCTGGGTTAGAACCTCAAAGACACCAGGGTGGTATTTCAGGACGGCTCCACAGAGACTGGCGTCTCTGCTTCAAAGCCTCCCACCCTATCCTACACAAGTGACTTCAAAGTCCAATGCAAAGCTACAGTAAAGGTTCACGGGGTCTTTCCGTCTAGCAGCGGGTAGATTGCATCTTCACAACCACTTCAACTTCGCTGAGTCTCAGGAGGAGACAGTGTGGCCATCGTTACGCCATTCGTGCGGGTCGGAACTTACCCGACAAGGAATTTCGCTACCTTAGGACCGTTATAGTTACGGCCGCCGTTTACTGGGGCTTCGATCCGATGCTTGCACATCTTCAATTAACCTTCCAGCACCGGGCAGGCGTCACACCCTATACGTCCACTTTCGTGTTAGCAGAGTGCTGTGTTTTTTTAATAAACAGTCGCAGCCACCTATTCTCTGCGACCCTCCAGGGCTTACGGAGCAAGTCCTTAACCTTAGAGGGCATACCTTCTCCCGAAGTTACGGTATCAATTTGCCGAGTTCCTTCTCCTGAGTTCTCTCAAGCGCCTTAGAATTCTCATCCTGCCCACCTGTGTCGGTTTGCGGTACGGTTCAATTCAAACTGAAGCTTAGTGGCTTTTTCCTGGAAGCGTGGTATCGGTTACTTCATGTCCGTAGACACTCGTCATCACTTCTCGGTGTTAAGAAGACCCGGATTTGCCTAAGTCTTCCACCTACCGGCTTAAACAAGCTATTCCAACAGCTTGCTAACCTAACCTTCTCCGTCCCCACATCGCATTTGAATCAAGTACAGGAATATTAACCTGTTTCCCATCGACTACGCATTTCTGCCTCGCCTTAGGGGCCGACTCACCCTACGCCGATGAACGTTGCGTAGGAAACCTTGGGCTTTTCGGCGAGCGGGCTTTTTCACCCGCTTTATCGCTACTCATGTCAACATTCGCACTTCTGATACCTCCAGCACACTTTACAATGCACCTTCATCGGCCTACAGAACGCTTCCCCTACCATGCCAGTAAACTGGCATCCGCAGCTTCGGTTATAGATTTGAGCCCCGTTACATCTTCCGCGCAGGACGACTCGACCAGTGAGCTATTACGCTTTCTTTAAATGATGGCTGCTTCTAAGCCAACATCCTGGCTGTCTGGGCCTTCCCACTTCGTTTACCACTTAATCTATCATTTGGGACCTTAGCTGGCGGTCTGGGTTGTTTCCCTCTTGACAACGGACGTTAGCACCTGCTGTCTGTCTCCCGAGGAACCACTTGATGGTATTCTTAGTTTGCCATGGGTTGGTAAGTTGCAATAACCCCCTAGCCATAACAGTGCTTTTACCCCCATCAGTGTCTTGCTCGAGGCACTACCTAAATAGTTTTTCGGGGAGAACCAGCTATCTCCGAGTTTGTTTAGCCTTTTCACCCCTATCCACAGCTCATCCCCGCATTTTTGCAACATGCGTGGGTTCGGTCCTCCAGTACCTGTTACGGCACCTTCAACCTGGCCATGGATAGATCACTCGGTTTCGGGTCTACACCCAGCAACTGTTCGCCCTATTAAGACTCGGTTTCCTACGCCTCCCCTATTCGGTTAAGCTCGCTACTGAATGTAAGTCGTTGACCCATTATACAAAAGGTACGCAGTCACACCACAAGGGTGCTCCCACTGTTTGTATGCATCAGGTTTCAGGTTCTATTTCACTCCCTCCCGGGGTTCTTTTTCGCCTTTCCCTCACGGTACTGGTTCACTATCGGTCGATGATGAGTATTTAGCCTTGGAGGATGGTCCCCCCATATTCAGACAGGATTTCACGTGTCCCGCCCTACTTTTCGTACGCTTAGTACCACTATTGAGATTTCGAATACGGGACTATCACCCACTATGGTCAAGCTTCCCAGCTTGTTCTTCTATCTCGACAGTTATCACGTACAGGCTCCTCCGCGTTCGCTCGCCACTACTTGCGGAATCTCGGTTGATTTCTTTTCCTCCGGGTACTTAGATGGTTCAGTTCTCCGGGTTCGCTTCGCTTATCCTATGTATTCAGATAAGGATACCTCCTAAGAGGTGGGTTTCCCCATTCGGACATCGCGGGATCATAGCTTTATTGCCAGCTCCCCCACGCTTTTTCGCAGGCTTACACGTCCTTCGTCGCCTATCATCGCCAAGGCATCCACCTGATGCACTTATTCACTTGACTCTATCATTTCAAGAACCTCTTTGACTTCGTTTGCCTACCCGTTGACTAGGGAAGCAAACTTGAAATTCCTACTTTGATAAAGCTTACTGCTTTTGTTGTGTCTTAATCCTGCCTTTTTGTGTTTCAGGATTAAGTCGATACAATCATCACCCAAATACTGTGTTTGTTTTCTTTTTCTCTTGCGAGAGATTTTTTATCCTTTGCAAAGAACAAAAAAATCAAAAACAAACTCATTGTCTTTGTTTGTTGATTTCGGCTTTCCAATTTGTTAAAGATCGATGCGTCGATATTTTCACTTTCGCAAATCAAAATAAGCTGCTAAGTATAGCAGACTTCCTTTGATTTGTAAAGTTCTTGGTGGAGGCAAACGGGATCGAACCGATGACCCCCTGCTTGCAAAGCAGGTGCTCTACCAACTGAGCTATGCCCCCCGTTCTTGGTGGGTCTGGGAGGACTTGAACCTCCGACCCCACGCTTATCAAGCGTGTGCTCTAACCAGCTGAGCTACAAACCCGGATTCTCTTCTTAAGCGAATCTTGTCTTCACTCAAGCTTTTCTCTTCCGCATCTTTTTACAGTTTACCGATAAGTGTGAATGCATCAGACCTCTTCTTTCTCTAGAAAGGAGGTGATCCAGCCGCAGGTTCCCCTACGGCTACCTTTAGTTACGACTTCACCCCAGTCATGAAGCATACCGTGGTAAGCGGGCTCCTTGCGGTTACCCTACCTACTTCTGGTATCCCCCACTCCCATGGTGTGACGGGCGGTGTGTACAAGACCCGGGAACGTATTCACCGCAGTATGCTGACCTGCGATTACTAGCGATTCCGACTTCATGCACTCGAGTTGCAGAGTGCAATCCGGACTACGATCGGTTTTTGTGAGATTGGCTCCACCTCGCGGCTTGGCTACCCTCTGTACCGACCATTGTATGACGTGTGAAGCCCTGGTCATAAGGGCCATGAGGACTTGACGTCATCCCCACCTTCCTCCGGCTTGTCACCGGCAGTCTCATTAGAGTGCCCAACTAAATGATGGCAACTAATGACAAGGGTTGCGCTCGTTGCGGGACTTAACCCAACATCTCACGACACGAGCTGACGACAGCCATGCAGCACCTGTGTTACGGCTCCCGAAGGCACTCCTCCGTCTCTGGAGGATTCCGTACATGTCAAGACCAGGTAAGGTTCTTCGCGTTGCATCGAATTAATCCACATCATCCACCGCTTGTGCGGGTCCCCGTCAATTCCTTTGAGTTTTAATCTTGCGACCGTACTCCCCAGGCGGTCAATTTCACGCGTTAGCTACGCTACTAAGCAATCAAGTTGCCCAACAGCTAATTGACATCGTTTAGGGCGTGGACTACCAGGGTATCTAATCCTGTTTGCTACCCACGCTTTCGAGCATGAACGTCAGTGTTATCCCAGGAGGCTGCCTTCGCCATCGGTATTCCTCCACATCTCTACGCATTTCACTGCTACACGTGAATTCTACCTCCCTCTGACACACTCTAGTCACCCAGTTCAGAACGCAGTTCCCAGGTTGAGCCCGGGGATTTCACATCCTGCTTAGTAACCGTCTGCGCTCGCTTTACGCCCAGTAATTCCGATTAACGCTCGCACCCTACGTATTACCGCGGCTGCTGGCACGTAGTTAGCCGGTGCTTATTCTTCAGGTACCGTCATCAGCTAGTGATATTAGCAACAGCCTTTTTCTTCCCTGACAAAAAGTCCTTTACAACCCGAAGGCCTTCTTCAGACACGCGGCATGGCTGGATCAGGCTTGCGCCCATTGTCCAAAAATTCCCCCACTGCTGCCTCCCGTAGGAGTCTGGGCCGTGTCTCAGTCCCAGTGTGGCGGATCATCCTCTCAGACCCGCTACTGATCGTCGCCTTGGTAGGCCTTTACCCCACCAACTAGCTAATCAGATATCGGCCGCTCGAATAACGCAAGGCCCGAAGGTCCCCTGCTTTCCTCCTCAGAGAATATGCGGTATTAGCTAATCTTTCGATTAGTTATCCCCCATTACTCGGTACGTTCCGATATATTACTCACCCGTTCGCCACTCGCCACCCAAGAAGCAAGCTTCTCTGTGCTGCCGTCCGACTTGCATGTGTAAAGCATGCCGCCAGCGTTCAATCTGAGCCAGGATCAAACTCTTATGTTCAATCTCTAACTTATAACTTCTGGTCTGCTTCAAAGAAACCGACAGGACAATGTCTAAAACATCATCTTGTCTGTCTTTCAAACAGTGTGAGGCCTAATGCACTCACACTTATCGGTAATCTGTTTTTTTAAAGAGCGAATCGAATTATACAGTACATTTAGCAAATGTCAACTAAAATTATCGAAAATTTCAACTAACTGTGTTATACTGTCTGCTTCGTTTTCTTCACCGCGTCAGCAGCGAAGAACCGAACTATACGCCTCACAACAAAACCAGTCAACACCTTTCGCAAAATTATTTTCAGAAATTTAACCACCACCCTGTTTTAACAGGGTTTTTTTATTTTTATAAAAACACTCATCAAACCTTTCTACACTATCCATACATACAAAAAAGTACAAAACTAAAGGCCGTCTGAATTGCTCTTTCAGACGGCCTTTTGAATTTGACCCTTCGCTTTAATTTATATTGTTGCTGCTTGATTTTTTGGTATGATGTTTTCTTTGATTCTTTATATTAGCCTCGAGTTTGCTATGTCTGTCTATACCAGTGTTTCCGACGCTCAAATGCGTGACTTCCTTCTGCAATATGATTTGGGAGATTTTGTTTCTTTGCAGGGGATTGCTCAAGGAATTACTAATAGTAATTATTTTTTGACTACTTCAACCGGTCGTTATGTATTGACTGTTTTTGAGGTTTTGAAATCAGAAGAACTGCCTTTCTTTCTAGAACTAAACCAGCATTTGAGTCTGAATGGCGTTGCCTGCGCCGCTCCGATTGCTCGTAAAGATGGCGGACTGCATTCTATTTTGGCCGGAAAACCGGCTTGTTTGGTTACTTGTTTGAATGGTTCTGATACCGGCTGGCCAACTGAAGCTCAATGTTTCCATACCGGTGCTATGCTGGCCAAAATGCATTTAGTCGGTCAAGACTTTCCTTTAAAAATGAAAAATCCTCGTTATGATGACTGGTGGCATGATGCCTGCACTCAATTGCTGCCTGTTTTAGATTCTGAGGATGCCGCACTGCTTCAATCTGAAATTGCTGCTTTAGATGAAAATCTGGGAGAGCATTTGCCTTCCGGTATTATCCATGCCGATTTATTTAAGGACAACGTATTGCTTAATGGAGATGAAGTTTCCGGCTTTATCGATTTCTATTATGCATGTAACGGTAATTTCATGTACGACCTGGCAATTGCGGTTAACGATTGGGCACGAACAGCTGATAACAAATTAGACCCTGCTCTTTATGATGCTTTTATCCACGGCTATGAAAGCGTACGTCCATTATCTGATGAAGAACGCGCGTATTTCCCTACTGCACAAAGAGCCGGATGTATTCGTTTCTGGGTATCTCGCCTGCTCGATTTCCATTTCCCTCAATCAGGAGAAATGACGTTTATTAAAGATCCGAATGCATTTAGGGATCTGCTCTTGAGTCTTAAATAATATATAGATAAAAGGCCGTCTGAAATTCAGACGGCCTTTTATCTAATGCCCTCCCCCACTGGAACCGCTAAACGGAGGTCTTGCCAGCCAAATAATGGGGATCATGCTGATGAATATGATACTGCCTGCCAAGAAGATTTCATTTGAGCCAATAATAAAGCCTTGTTGGGAAATGGTGCTATTTATCGCCACCAAAGGGCCTGTTCCTTTGCTCAGGCCATTGGCCATCATGCCTTGAATAGATTGGTTGCTGATTGAGGACAATGAATTAACATGTTCGGTCAGTTGAGTATGGTGCAGAGCTTCGCGTCGTTCCCACATGGTGCTGACAACGGATACTCCGACACCGCCCATAAAGACTCGCAAGAAGTTAGACAGGCTACTGGCCGAGGCAATTTGATTGCCTTTCATATGCGACAAGCGTGATACTAGTCAAAGGCAGGAAGAACATGGCTACGCCTAAACCCTGCCAAAACTGCGGCCAAACGACGTTGCTCATATCCATACCGGCATAGAAATCGGTTCGCCAATGGAATGTGTAGGCAAACACCAAGAAGCTGGCGCTGACAAACAGAGCGCATATCGACGCGATTACCAAACTTACCGATAATCGGCGACAGAATAATCGGCAGGAAAACCCACCGGTGCAGCAGCCAAACCGGCCCAAGTAGCGGTATAGCCGAGATTTGATTGCAACACCAAAGGCAGCAGGGTCAATGTGCCCATATAGACCATGAAAGCCCAACGATGTCGCAACAACGCCTATCGTAAAGTTTCTATTTTTAAACAATGACAAATCGACAATCGGGTATTTCTCGCCCAGCTCCCAAACAATAAAATATGTCAGGAACACCAAAGCGGTAACGCCCAAAACGATAATCTCTCCTGAGGCAAACCAATCCAACTCTTTGCCCCTATCAAGCATCATTTGCAATGCGCCGATACCGACAATCATCAACACCAGCCCGACATAATCGATTGGCGCCCTGACGATTTCAGTTTCCCTGTGTCTAAGCTGCTTCCAAGCAATAGTTGCGGACAAAATCCCGATCGGGATATTGATAAAGAAAATCCATCCCCAATGCCAGTTGTCCGAAATCCAACCGCCCAAAATCGGCTCCCAATACAGGGGCAACAACGACGGTCATCGCCCATAAGGCCAGTGCCAATGTTCGTTTTTCAGGCGGATAGGAAGCCATCAGACAGACTTTGGGACAAGGGAATCAATGGCCCGGCGATGAAAGCCTTGCAACACACGGAAAAAAACCAAGGCTTGAAGATTATGCGCCATACCGCACAGCCATGACGTTACGACAAACCCGATCACAGCGGCGATAAAGATTTTGACCTCGCCAAACCGCTTGGCCAAAAAACCTGTCAGAGGGACGGAAATGGCATTGGCTACGGCAAATGAGGTAATCACCCAAGTCCCCTGCGTGGTAGCCGCACCCAAATCCCCTGCGATAACAGGCACGGCGACGTTGGCGATGGTGCTGTCCAAGACTTCCATAAATACGGCCAAGCTGAGCGCCAAAGTTGCCAACACCAGCTTAAACCCTTGTAACGGCGGATAATTCATATTTTTAAACTATAAGACAACCGCCAAAGCGGTCGATTGAAGAGAATCAATATTTCAGACGGCCTGAGCCTTCAATAAAAGACCCAGGCCGTCTGAAAAGATTATTTTGCGTATTGCTCGAAGATTTTATCGACTAAAGCATCGGCGGCTTTCCAATCCACACTTTCCGTTTCCGGCAGCGCAGTATTTCGTTCTGCTTCAGCAGTCATGGCTTTACCGCTGCCCTTCTCGGCAATATCAACTTTAACAGTCATCGACAAACCGACACGGAGCGGATTTTGTTGCAATTCTTTGGCATCCAAACTGATGCGCACCGGCACGCGTTGTACGACTTTAATCCAGTTGCCCGTTGCATTTTGCGCCGGCAGCAATGAGAACGCACTGCCCGTACCTGCCGACAAACCCATGACCTTGCCATGGTAAACTACTTTACTGCCGTACAAATCGGCTGTCATTTCAACAGGCTGGCCGATTTTCATTTTACGCAGTTGCGATTCTTTAAAGTTGGCATCCACCCACAATTCAGACAGAGGCACAACGGCCATCATCGGCGTACCTTGCGCGATACGTTGGCCGACTTGGACATTGCGTTTGGCAATTTGGCCACTGATTGGCGAACGGATTTGCGTACGTTGCAGATTCAGCCAAGCGTCTTTGATGTGGCTGATGGCCGTCTGAACTGCCGGTTGTTGGCGCAGAGGAATATTGCTGCCCAACGCTGCCTGAGCAGAAACTTCTTCCGCCTCAACCGCTTTCAATGCAGCCTGAGCCTGAACCACAGCGGCGCGGGCATGGCTGAGTTCTTCGCCGGAAACCGCTTCCGTACCCGCCAAAGATTCACGGCGGCGCAAATCGGCTTGCGCACGGGCCAAATCGGCTTTGCGCAACAACACTTGCGCTTTGGCTTTTGAATTGACCGCAGTTTGCTGTTTGTTTTGACGGATGGCCTGAATCAATTCATTTTGCGCGCGATCGTATGCCAGCTGAAAATCGCTGTCGTCCAAAGCCACCAAACACATCGCCTTTTTTCACGACATCCGTATCGTCATACATGACTTTGCGCACCGTGCCGTTCACCTGCGGCGTAATCATCACCAAATGACCGGCCACATAAGCATCTTCCGTTTCTTCTTCATGCTGCCAAAACAGGAAATACGCCAAAGCGAATCCGGCTGCCGTAATAAGGAATAGAAGTGTAACGATAACCAAATTGCGTTTGCGATGCGTTTTAGCGCCGGAAGCGGCTACTTCCGTTTCTTTTTGGACATTATTTTTTTCTGATTGAGTATCCATAAGTCCTAACTTTAATTCTGCACATGTGATAACGATATTATTGTCTTGTCGGGCTGCTGACTTATACCATCAGTCCCCAATACGCGCGTTTAACGCGCTAAAGGGTCATATTCTATAGTTACACTCTATTCATTACAATAATTTCTTCCGGTAGCAAATGTAAATAAGGTAAGCAAAAGGCCGTCTGAAATCACTTTCAGACGGCCTACGTTTTAATAAAACGTTTATTTCTTATTTAATTTAAAGCCTCCGCCCAACTGGGCATTGAGGTTACTCCAAGCTGTCAGATATTCTGCATGGTATTGAACCGCCGACATTTTTGTACGCGCAGCTTCGTCTTGTTTTTGCAAAGCGGTCAAGCCGTTATCCAAACCTGCACGAACACGTCCTTTCGCATTTTGTACAGATTTATCCGCGATATTGACCATCTTATTCCAAGTATCTTGTCGGCTTTTCAGGCTTTGATAGTCGACTACGGCATCTGCCGCCGAACGCATGGCATTCAAAACAGTTTGGTCATACACGGCAACCTGCTCGTTATATTGGGCACGTTTGCCCGCCAATTTGGATTGCAGCGCGCCGGAGGTAAACAATGGCAGATTCAAAGCCGGAACGATGCCCAACATACCGGATGTCCGTCCGCGAATCAGATTGAACGCATCAATGTGCGTCATACCTGCCAAAACTTTCAACTCGATATTCGGGATAAAACTCTGCTTCGGTCGATTTGACAATATGCCATTTCTCTTCAAGCAAGGCTTTTTGCGCCGCGATATCGGGGCGTGCCGCCAGCAAATCCGCTTCAATTCGGTTAACCGGCAATGACGGCACAGCCGCCATTTTTTCCGGAACCTGTCCATTCAATGCACCCGGTACACGGCCGGTCAATACAGCCAGACTGTTGCGGATTTTCTCATTTTTCTGAGTCCATGCCGATTTTTCAAGCTGTAATTGTTGTTGCGCCATTTCCAGAGCGTGCAAGGCATCGGCAGGAGCCAGCTGCGCTTTAACGCGTTGTTGCATCAGTTTCAATGCCTTATCCGCCAGCTCTATGCGCGTATCCAGCAAAGCCAGTTGTTCTGTCGCCATCTGCCACGCAAAATATTGGGCGGCAACGGCGTGAGCCAACTCGGTGCGGATGTGATGCGCTTCATACACCGCAGCCCTGCTTTTTCCTAAAACAGCTTGAATCTGCTCTCGGTTTTTACCCCAAAAGTCGAAAACCAAACTGCCTTGTAAGGCTGCGTTCGCCAAAACCAATGTATGGTCGGTATCGACCATACCGGCTTGAGGTTTGGGTGAAACATAGGCACCCATACCTGTTACACCCAAGCCGACTTGCGGTTTGTTTGCGGCTCCTACAACGCCCAGCTGCGCCTGAGCCTGCTCAAACCTTGCCTTGACGACACGCAGATTGGTAGACGTCTGAATCGCGGAAGCAATCAAATTGTTTAATTTTTTATCTTTCAGCTCCATCCACCAGCCGTCTTGGGCAGTAGCGGCAGATTGGCCTTGCGGCAGCGGATAGGCTGTTGTCTCATCCAAAGGCGACTGTTTGCCGAACGGCGCACATGCCGCCAACAGCGAAACAGCGGCAACGCATACGCTTGATTTGACCAAACCTAATTTCATACAGACTCCGTTTATGTGTGCCTGCCGCAGACCATCAGGCCGTCTGTTGTCAATTGCCCAAACGGTTCAACAGTTTACCTAATAGGTGTTGCAGCGTATCATAATCCTCTTTCGTGAAATCTTCCCACGCCTGGCCGCTCTGACGGGCAATTTGCGGCCATACTTCGTGGATGAAGGACTCACCTGAAGGGGTCAATTTTAGCACAATCTGACGACGGTCTTTCTGATTGATATAACGCTCTACCCAGCCGCGCTCAACCATGTCGTCCGACAGGCGTGTTGCACTGGTGCGCGTCAAGTCCATCAGGTCGCTCAAGCGCGAAGGCAGGATTTCGCTGTTTGGGCTGACGTAAACCGCCATCAGGGAAAACCACAGGTTTTCATTGATGCCGAACGCTTTCAGGTTTTCGTTCAAATGGCTGCTCAAACGTTCGGTTACGATGCGCAACATGCGGGATACTTGGTTTTGCTGCTCTGGAAACTGCGGCAGACGGGTAGAAAGCAAACGCATTGCGTTGACTAATTCGGTTTGTGAAAAACTCATAAATTCCTTCTTTCTGAGTGAATTATTTTATTCGATATCAATCAAAATAAAATATGATGTAATAATTTACTTTAAGATACCAATCACTTACTTTAAGACGTTATACTAATTCAGATGATTATTTTTAGTGTATGAAAAATCTGATAATCGGTTACATGATCCTACTAAACGGAGTTTTCTATGCCTAAATCATGAAAATTCGACCATAAAAAAGGCCGTCTGAAACCTTGATGACAACTTTCAGACGACCTCCATAACGGATTAAAATAAGCTTTTCCACTTGAAACCGGATTCAAACCATGAACACTTCCGCCTTTTTTTCCCCCATATCACCCTTATCGGCGTCGGTTTAATCGGCGGATCGTTCATGCTCGACCTCAAACGCTTGGGGCTGGTGCAAAGCGTTACCGGCATCGACACCAATGCCGACAACCTCAATTACGCGCTCGACTGCGGCATCATCGACCATGCCTATCCGAATATTTGCGCCGAAAGCATCAGCCATGCCGATTTGGTTTTGATTGCCACGCCTGTCTCCGTCCTGCCTGACGTATGCCGCGACATCAAGCCCTTCTTAAAAGACACTGCCTGCGTTTCCGATGTCGGCAGCACCAAACAATCGGCACTCAATGCCTTCCGCACCCACTTATCCGACCGCCTGCCGCAATGTTTTGCCGCCCACCCGATTGCCGGCTCGGATCAAAGCGGAGCAAAATCCGCGCGTTGCGGTTTGTTTCAAAACAGCCGCCTTATCATTACGCTACACGGCCAAGAGGCTTCAGACGGCCTGAGACGGCTGAAAAGCCTGTGGCAGGCGGTTGGTTCGCAAATTTCCACCATGAGCGCCGAAGAACACGACAATATTTTTGCCGCTGTTTCCCACTTGCCGCACTTGGCCGCCTTTGCCTATGTCCACGCTTTGTTCGACCATCCGCACGGCAAAGACTATCTCCCCTATGCCGCCACCGGCTTTCGCGACTTTACCCGCATCGCCTCCAGCCACCCTGCCGTTTGGACCGACATCTGCATGGCCAACCGCCCTGCCCTGCTCAAACTGACCAACGATTTGAAGGAACAATTATCCAAATTGGAACAACTCCTTTCAGACGGCAACAAAACCGAGCTTTACCGCTATTTTGAAGAAGCCGCACAAATGCGTAATGACTGGCTGAAAAACCGTTAAACCTGATTTTCAGACGGCCTGATACCTTCTCAGCTAAAACCTTCATCACAATAAAAAGGGCATCTGTTTAGATGCCCTTTTTTGATTTCTTACGACTTCAACGTTTCACTCAGTCTTTCAAACGGAACTCAGCCGCTCTGGCGTGCGCGGTCAAGCTTTCGCCATGCGCCAACACGCTGGCGGTTTTGCCCAACTTCTGCGCCCCTTGTTCTGAAACCTGAATCAGACTGGAGCGTTTTTGGAAATCATATGTTCCCAAAGGAGAAGAGAAACGCGCCGTGCGGCTGGTCGGCAAAACGTGGTTGGGGCCTGCGCAATAGTCGCCCAGGCTTTCACTGGTATAGCGTCCCATGAAAATAGCGCCGGCGTGGCGGATTTTTTTCGCCCACTCTTGCGGATTTTCGACCGACAGTTCTAAGTGTTCAGGAGAAATATAGTTGGCGATTTCGCAGGCTTCGTCCAAGTCTTTAGCCAAAATCATTGCGCCGCGGTTGCCCAATGAAGCTTCAATAATCGCACGGCGCGGCATGGTTTCAATCAAGCGGTTCATGGCCGTCTGAACTTCGTCCAAATACGCTTTGAGAAGTGCCAATCAAAATCGCTTGTGCAATTTCATCGTGTTCCGCCTGACTGAACAAATCCATGGCCACCCAATCGGCAGGCGTCGTACCATCGGCAATCACCAAAATTTCAGACGGCCCTGCCACCATATCAATACCGACCACGCCGAACACGCGTCGTTTGGCCGCAGCGACAAAGGCATTGCCCGGGCCGGTAATCTTATCGACTTGAGGCACGGATTCCGTACCATAAGCCAAAGCCGCAACCGCCTGCGCGCCGCCGACCGTAAACACTTTGGTTACACCGGCCACAAAAGCAGCCGCCAACACGATATCGTTGCGCTCGCCTTTCGGAGTGGGAACGACCATGATGATTTCTTTCACGCCGGCAACGTGGGCAGGCATGGCGTTCATGATGACGGAACTCGGATAAGCGGCTTTACCGCCCGGAACATAAATACCGACACGGTCAAGCGGCGTAATCTGTTGACCCAAAAGCGTGCCGTCTTCGTCTTCGTAAGTCCACGACTCCATTTTTTGGTGTTTATGGTAGCTTTCCACCCGTCTCGCGGCCGTTTTCAAGGCCGTCTGAATGTTCTCGGGCAAACGCTCAAACGCAGACTGCAAATCGTCTTGCGTCAGGATTAAATCGTCGATGGTTTGAGCGGATGTACCGTCAAAGCGGTTGGTGTATTCAATCAGCGCCGCATCGCCGCGTTTTTGAACATCGGCGCAGATGTCGGCAACAATACGGTCGATTTCAGGGTTTTGCGCGGTTTCAAAAGCGAGTAACGCTTTGAGTTCGGCTTGAAAATCAGGGGATTGGGTGTCGAGTTTCTTCATGGTTTGCTCTCTTCCTTGTTTCGTTCCTATTGTTTTCAGACGGCCTCAGTCACACACAGGCCGTCTGAACATTATCTTTTCAAAAAACCTTTTTTCTGCAAAAACGCCAACATATGCGGCCGCACAGGATTGCCCAAGGTTTTGGCCAGCGATTCCTTCCAAGGTATCGGACTGCCCTTGCGTAACTCATAATAATCCGCCACTGCCTGATTATAGGCTTCAACCGCATCGGCATTCAGGCTCGGACAGGCAGTTTTCGGCATACACCATTTCCTTAGGTAGGCGCGGTTTGAGCGGCGGGTCTTGATCAGGATAACCGAGACACAATCCCCACCAAAGGCACGCAATAATCCGGCAGGTTCAACACATCCGACACTTTTTGCGCATTATTGCGCAACGCGCCGATATACACGCCGCCCAGCCCAAGCGATTCGGCGGCAAGCAATACGTTTTGCGCCATAATGCCTGCATCGACCGCGCCAATCAGGGTTACTTCCGCCCAATCAATTTGCGCATCGGGAAACATCGCCTTGTGTTTGGAAAAATCGATGCAAAACAATAAAAATTCCGCACAATGGACAATATAAGGTGCGCTTCCTGCCGCTTCATGTATCCCCTGCCTCAGCGCAAGATCCGATACGCGGATGATGGAAACGCATTGCAGGTTGTTGGAAGTCGAAGCCTGCTGTCCCGGCGCGAACCAGCGTATCGAGGATTTCATCGGCAATCGGTTCGGAAGTAAACCTGCGGATGGAACGATGGGAAAGAATCGTATCGAGTGTCGGTTTGCTTTGCATCATAACGGGGCTTTCAAACTGGGTTGGCAGACAGGTTTTGCCAAAAACTTTTCAGACGGCCTTAGCGGCATTTTCAAATGCCTGAATAATCGGATTCAACAGCGCATATTTGGTTTTCAACGCCGCTTTGTTGACCACCAAGCGGCTGGAAATATCAGCCACATGTTCCACAGCTTCCAAACCATTGGCCTTCAATGTATTGCCGCTGGAAACCAAATCGACAATCGCGTCGCTCAGACCGACCAAAGGCGCAAGCTCCATCGAACCGTACAGTTTGATGATGTCCACATGCACACCCTTGCCGGCAAAAGTGTTCGGCGGCGATGTCGGGATATTTGGTGGCAATCCGCAAGCGGCTGCCGGGTTTGGAAGCGGCGGCGTAATCAAAACCTTTTTTCACCGCAACCATCATGCGGCATGAAGCAATATGCAAATCCAAAGGTTGATATAGGCCATCTCCGCCATGCTCGATCAGCACGTCCTTACCGGCAATACCAAAATCCGCCGCACCATATTGCACATAAGTCGGCACATCGGTTGCGCGTACAATTACCAAACGGATATTGTCATGATTGGTACCAATAATCAGCTTGCGCGATTTTTTTCTGGCTCTTCCGCAGGCACAATACCTGCGGCGGCCAACAGCGGCAGGGTTTCCTCAAAAATCCGTCCCTTTGGATAAAGCAATCGTTAAAAGTGTGTCGGTCATTTTTTCTTTTCCTTTGCCGTATCAAAAGCAAGAAGGCCGTCTGAAATCCACAACCCATTTCAGACGGCCTCAACTACGGTTTTACAATAAAGTTTTCACATCAGCCGCAATCGTTTCCGGCTCGCTGCCATAAGGCGAGAAAATCGCCACTTCGCCGTTTTTATCAATCAAATATGCACCTGAAGAGTGGTCGACCAAATAGTTTTCGCTGTCTTCTTTTTGGTTGACTTTAGCCGATACCACACGGTATTGCTGTTTGATGACAGGCAGGCTTTGATCGCCGGTAGCCGTCAGGCCGATAAAATCAGGGTTGAACTGTTTGGCGTATTTGCCGATTACTTCAGGCGTATCGCGCTCAGGGTCGATGCTGACAAATACTACTTTCACGTCTTTAGCCTGATCGCCCAATTGTTTCAAAGTATCGCTGTAAGTCAGCAACTCGGTTGGGCATACGTCAGGACAGTGGGTATAACCGAAAGACAGGATAACCACTTTGCCTTTCAAATCGCTCAGGCTGAAAGGTTTGCCGTCGCCATCGGTCAATGTGAAATCGCCGCCAATATCTTCTTTGCGCATATCGGTACCACGCGCTTGCACTTTGGGTGCAGACTCACCGGAAGCAGCAGGCGCAGCAGAAGCGGCAGGTGTCGAAGAAGCCTCTTTGGCCTCCTCTTTAGGCTGACAAGCAGCCAGAGCAGCCAACGCAAAAAGCACTGAGTAAGAAAGTTCGTGTAACGGAAAGCATAAATTTTTCTCCAAAAACCGTTTCAAATAAATGAGGCCAAACAACTGCCCGGCCGGTATAAAAACAAAACATCTTCATATTAACGCGTTTGACACATTAAATGTAGCCCTTTTTGCAGATAAATACTGCTTTTTTTGTTTTAAAAATCTGCCTTCCATTTAGATAGCCATCAAACGTAAAAAGTTTAATTCATTAAAAAAATCAAACAAATATAAAAAAATAATCCAATTTTTTTCAATTACTGCTTTACAAGATTCGAGAACTCGCTATAATGACGACTTCTTCGCTAGCCCAGGTGGCGAAATTGGTAGACGCAGGGGACTCAAAATCCCCGCCGCAAGGTGTGTCGGTTCGAGTCCGACCCTGGGCACCAAATTAAAAAAACCTCTTGATTTCAATCAAGAGGTTTTTTTGCTATTCATCATTTGCAAAAAACCTTCTCCTTACTCAAACTGTCAACAATCCACCCACATCAAGCTCAATAAAACTGTTTTTTTATTTCTTTAAAATCAAACGATAATCTATTTTTACTCCTTAAACGTTAAAAGATGAAAGATTTTGTCTTGCTTGAACAGTCGGATTGCGTTATCGTTTCTACTCTTTTTCACAAACTCTGTGTTTCTTCCCAATTGCTTGGATAGTCTGACTGTCATCGTATTCCCCCAGTGCGCGTACCCTAAATCGCTGCTTGGTGGAATTGCATTACAGGTGCTGTGGTGAGGCGGATTGTTCCTATTGGTTTGAGGCCATATAAAAGAGGTCAATATGCAATTATCAGGCGCACAAATCATCGTGCAAAGTCTCAAAGCCGAAGGTGTCGAGTATGTATTCGGCTATCCGGGCGGCGCGGTTATCGAAATCTACGATGCCCTTTTCCAACTCAATAAATTCAAGCACATCCTGGTTCGCCACGAGCAGGCAGCCGTACATGCGGCAGATGCTTATGCCCGTGTCAGCGGCAAAGTCGGCGTTGCCTTGGTAACTTCCGGCCCAGGCGTGACCAATGCGCTGACCGGCATCGCCACCGCTTACAGCGACTCCATTCCGTTGGTAGTCATCAGCGGCCAAGTGGGCAACTCCCTTATCGGGACAGACGCATTCCAAGAAGTGGATACAGTCGGCATTACCCGCCCTTGTGTCAAACACAATTTCTTGGTAACCAATATCGCTGAGTTGGCAGACACCATCAAAAAAGCTTTCCAAATTGCCGCAAGCGGCCGTCCTGGTCCTGTTGTTGTCGATGTTCCTAAAGATGTCACCCAAGCAATGGCTAAATTCAGCTATCCGCAAGAAGACATCTTCATCCGCTCTTACCAACCGGTTGTACAAGGCCACATCGGTCAAATCAAAAAAGCCGTACAAATGCTGGCTTCCGCCAAACGCCCTATTATTTACTTCGGCGGCGGCGTGGTTTTGGGCAATGCCTCTGAGGAAATGACCAAATTTGTCCGCATGATCGGCGCTCCTTGTACCGGTACATTGATGGGCTTGGGTGCATACCCTTCCAGCGACCGCCAATTCTTGGGCATGCTGGGTATGCACGGCACTTACGAAGCCAACCTCGCCATGCAGAATGCAGACGTTGTACTGGCAATCGGTGCGCGCTTCGATGACCGCGTGATTTCCGTACCGTCCAAATTCTTTGAAAAAGCCAAAAAAATTATTCATATCGACGTTGACCCGTCCAGCATTGCCAAACGCGTCAAAGTGGATATCCCGATTGTCGGCGACGTGAAAAACGTATTGTCCGAAATGATTCAATTGTGGGGCAAACAAGAATCTGCACCTGCAGCCGACTCATTGGATAAATGGTGGAAAAGCATTGAAGAATGGCGTTCGCGCAACTGCCTGTGGTTTGATAATGAAAGCGAAATCATCAAACCGCAATACGTCATTCAAAAAAACTGGCCGAAATCACCAATAATTCTGCCATCATCACTTCCGACGTCGGTCAACACCAAATGTTTACCGCCCAATATTACCCATTCGAGCGTCCTCGCCAATGGCTCAATTCCGGCGGTTTAGGCACAATGGGCGTCGGCTTGCCATATGCCATCGGTGCGAAACTGGCTGCTCCTGATCAAGATGTATTCTGTATCACCGGCGAAGGCTCGATTCAGATGAACATCCAAGAGCTGTCCACCTGCTTCCAATACCGCGTTCCGGTTAACGTCGTTACCTTGAACAACGGCTACCTCGGCATGGTTCGCCAATGGCAAGAACTTTATTACGGCAACCGTGAATCGGAAACCTATTTCGACTCATTGCCTGATTTTGTCAAACTGGCTGAAGCCTACGGCCATATCGGCATCCGTGTGGACAAGAAATCCGATGTAGAAGGCGCGTTGCTGGAAGCATTAAACCAAAAAGACCGTCTGGTATTCCTCGATTTCTTGACCGACAAGAAACAAAACGTACTGCCTATGGTCGGCAACGGCAAAGGCTTGGACGAGATGGTTCTGCCGCCGCATATGCGCGAAACATTGTCAGCGTAAGGAGAGAAAAATGCGACATATCTTATCTATTCTGATGGAAAACGAATCAGGTGCGATGAGCCGTGTGGTAGGTTTGTTCTCCGCACGCGATTACAACATCGACTCCCTGGCTGTTGCACCAACCGAAGACAAAACCTTGTCTCGCATGACCATCGTTACCCATGGCGACGAGCACGTTATCGAGCAAATCACCAAACAGCTCAACAAACTGATTGAAGTTATCAAAGTGGTCGATTTGAACGAAAGCCGTTTTGTCGAACGCGAGCTGATGTTGGTAAAAGTCCGCTCCGTCGGCAAAGACCGCGACGAATTCCTGCGATTGACCGAAATCTACCGTGGCAGCGTTATCGATGTAACAGACCGCAGCTACACCATCGAAATCACAGGTTCTACCGAAAAACTCGACTCTTTCCTCGAAACAGTCGGTCGTGCTCAAATTTTGGAAACCGTACGCACAGGCGCAGCCGGTATCGGTCGTGGCGAGCGTATTTTGAAAATTTAACGCTGTATCGTTCAGACGGCCTTTTACTTTCAACTAAGGCCGTCTGAAAAACAGTAGGAGACAAACATGTCAAGCATCCAAATCGTTGCATTAGTTACCGTCAAACCCGAATACACCGAGGCTCTGGCTGCCCAGTTTAAAGAATTGGTCAAAGCCAGCCGTGCAGAAGAAGGCAACATCAGCTACGACCTGCACCAAGAAATCGACAAACCCAACCGTTTCGTATTCGTAGAAAGCTGGAAATCCCAAGCAGCTATTGACGAACACAATGCCAGCGAACATTTCCAAAACTTCGTCAAATCCATCGAAGGAAAAACCGAAGCATTGGAAATCGTCTTGATGAACCAAGTCCCCGCTTAAGCCCCTATTACTTTTAACTCAACCCGGATTATCCGGAACCCTCTTACACTAAGGAAATAAAATGCAAGTTTATTACGATAAAGACGCTGACCTTTCTCTGATCAAAGGCAAAACCGTTGCCATCATCGGTTACGGTTCACAAGGTCACGCACACGCAGCAAACCTGAAAGATTCCGGCGTAAATGTCGTAATCGGTCTGCGCCAAGGCGGCTCTTGGAAAAAAGCCGAAGCAGCCGGCCACGACGTACGCACCGTTGCTGAAGCAACCAAAGCAGCCGACGTTGTAATGATTCTGTTGCCTGACGAAAACCAACCTATCGTATACAAAAAAACGAAATCGAGCCTAACTTGAAAGAAGGCGCAGTATTGGCGTTTCGCTCACGGCTTCAACGTACACTACAACCAAATCGTACCCTCGCGCCGACCTCGACGTTATCATGATCGCCCCTAAAGGCCCAGGCCACACCGTACGCAGCGAATTCCTGAAAGGCGGCGGCGTACCTTCCCTGATCGCCGTTTACCAAGATAAAAGCGGCAAAGCCAAAGACATCGCCCTGTCTTACGCAGCAGCCAACGGCGGCACTAAAGGCGGCGTAATCGAAACCAACTTCCGCGAAGAAACCGAAACCGACCTCTTCGGCGAACAAGCCGTATTGTGCGGCGGTGTGGTCGAATTGATCAAAACCGGCTTTCGAAACCCTGACCGAAGCAGGCTACGCGCCCGAAATGGCCTACTTCGAATGCCTGCACGAAATGAAGCTCATCGTTGACCTGATTTACGAAGGCGGCATCGCCAACATGAACTACTCCATTTCCAACAACGCGGAGTACGGCGAATACGTTACCGGCGTGGAAGTCATCAACGACAAATCCCGCGAAGCCATGCGCAATGCCCTCAAACGCATCCAAACCGGCGAATACGCCAAAATGTTCATCCAAGAAGGTGCCGTCAACTACGCCAGCATGACCGCCCGTCGCCGCCTGACCGCCGACCACCAAATCGAAAAAAAGTCGGCGCTCAACTGCGTTCCATGATGCCTTGGATCGCTAAAAACAAACTGGTTGACCAAGACAAAAACTAATCTGTCTTTCAAACAAATGAAACCTGCCTGATTACTCAGGCAGGTTTTTTTATAATTTTAAAACCCAATACACTATAAGAGACCTTTGCAATAACATAGGTTACTAAAAATTTTTATGCTCAATCTCATTTTCAAAATGCAAAACTTTTTCTGATTTTTTTCCTATTTTTTTGCTCAATATTAGGAAGGTTTTAGGCAATTGAAAATTTTTAGCGCATTTTTATGCATCAAATTTCGTTAACAGACTATTTTTTTGCAAAGGTCTCTATAAATCTCACTCAACAAGGCCGTCTGAAAACAATATAAACGACATTTTAAACTCCAACCTCAATGCCGTCTTTTATGATTCTCCTAAAATTTCCTTTTTAAAAACATATTACGAAATAAACGACTATTTTTTTCATACCTACTCTGTCTGCAAAAATAACGTTTCCCAACAAAATACGCCTAAAAACAAGAGGAAAAATTTGTTTTTCTTAAGCCATAACCTGTAGGGAAAACGTTGTTGTTACTCAGGGTGTCGGCGCCAATGGTCAGACCATTTACAAAGTGGCTACTGATAAAAACCTGAAAGTAGACAGCGTTACCGCAGGCGATACCGTGATGAATAATGATGGTGTGAAAGTTGGTGATAATGTTGCGTTGAACAAAGACGGCTTGAAAGCAGGTAAGGTAAACCTGACTAAAGACGGTTTGGACAATGCAGGCAACAAAGTAACCAACGTAGCGGATGGCGACATCAACGCCAACAGCAAAGATGCTGTCAACGGCAGCCAGTTGTACGCAACCAACCAAAACGTAGCCAACAACGCTGCGACTATCGCCAAAGGCATCAACTTCGGCGGTACGACCGGCAGCAACAACTACGCATTGGGCGACACCATCAACGTTAAAGGCGACAGCAACATCATCAGCGAAACCGTAGCCGGTGGCGCTCAACTGAAGTTGGCTGACGAGATTAGCGTGAAGACAGTGAATGCCGATACCTTCAAAGCAGGCGATACTGTGATGAATAACGACGGCGTGAAAGTCGGCGATAAAGTTGCGTTGAACAAAGATGGTCTGACCGCAGGCAACACCGTGGTCAACAACGATGGCGTAACCATCGCTGCACCGACTGAAAACAATCCGAACAATCAAGTCAAACTGTCTCCTGTCGGTCTGAACAATGGCGGCCAACGCATTACCAATGTGGCTCCGGGTAAAGACGGTACAGACGCGGCAAACGTGAATCAGTTGATTGGTTTGGGTACCGAGTTGCAGAACAACATCAACCAAGTAGGTAAGAAAGCCTACGCGGGTGTGGCCGGTGCGATTGCCCAAGGCTCGATTCCGCAAGTAACCCGTCCGGGTGCGACCGGTATCGGTGTCGGCAGCGGCTACTACGGCGGTCAGTCTGCCATGGCCATCGGCGTATCTGCGATGAGCGACGGTGGCAACTGGATTGTCAAAGGCAACTTCTCGGCCAATACCGACGGTCATGTCGGTGTCGGTGCCGGTGCGCTGTATCAGTGGTAAGTTGGCAATGACAGGCAACTAGATTTTGCTGCCTGAATAGGGAGGCCGTCTGAAATTTTAGGTTTCAGACGGCCTTTTTTTCTGAAAACACTTGAATTTAGGCTATCTGAAACGATATGCTTCATCTATTTACCGCATGACTCTGAAAGAGAACAAATGAGCAAAACCATCCATTATTTGAAAGACTACGCCGCGCCAGCGTACCGTATTCTGAAAACCGACCTGCATTTCGATATTTTAGAACCGCAAACCATCGTCAAATCCAGTCTGACCGTTCAACCTGAAAGAGCAGGGGAGCCATTGGTATTGGATGGTTCGGCAAAACTGCTGTCTGTGAAAGTAAACGGCTCAGGCCGTAGATTATGTGTTTGGAAGACGAAAAACTGACGATTGCCGGCGTGCCGTCTGAAAACTTTACGCTGGAAGTGGAAACCGGAATTCTGCCTGCTGAGAACAAATCTCTGATGGGTCTGTATGCTTCCGGCGGCAATCTGTTTACCCAATGCGAACCGGAAGGTTTCCGCAAAATTACGTTCTACATCGACCGTCCGGATGTCATGTCTAAATTTACCACCACCATCGTTGCAGACAAAAAACGCTATCCGGTGTTGCTGTCTAACGGCAATAAAATCGATGGCGGCGAGTTTTCAGACGGCCGTCATTGGGTGAAATGGGAAGACCCGTTTGCCAAACCGAGCTATCTCTTTGCTTTGGTGGCAGGCGATTTGGCGGTAACGGAAGATTATTTTACGACCATGAGCGGCCGTAAGGTCAAAATCGAGTTCTACACCACTGAGACAGACAAACCTAAAGTCGGGTTTGCCGTGGAATCGTTGAAAAATGCGATGAAATGGGACGAAACACGCTTCGGTTTGGAATACGACTTGGATATTTTCATGGTCGTTGCCGTGGGCGATTTCAATATGGGCGCGATGGAAAACAAAGGTTTGAATATTTTCAATACCAAGTTCGTGCTGGCCAATAGCCGTACCGCGACCGATACCGATTTTGAAGGCATCGAATCTGTTGTCGGCCACGAATATTTCCACAACTGGACGGGCAACCGCGTGACCTGCCGCGATTGGTTCCAATTGTCGCTGAAAGAAGGTTTGACCGTATTCCGCGATCAAGAGTTTTCCGGCGACCGAGCCAGCCGCGTGGTGCGCCGTATCGACAATGTCCGTATGCTGCGCTTGTTCCAATTCCCTGAAGATGCGGGTCCGACTGCGCATCCTGTCCGCCCGGCCAGCTATGAAGAGATGAACAACTTCTACACCATGACCGTCTATGAAAAAGGTGCGGAAGTGGTGCGCATGTATCACACCTTGCTCGGAGAAGAGGGCTTCCAAAAAGGCATGAAGCTGTATTTCCAACGCCACGACGGACAGGCGGTGACTTGTGATGATTTCCGTGCCGCAATGGCAGACGCAAACGGTATCAATCTTGATCAGTTTGCTTTGTGGTACAGCCAAGCCGGTACGCCGGTTTTAGATGCTCAAGGCCGTCTGAAAGATGGAGCGTTTGAATTGACCATCAAACAAACCATTCCGGCCACGCCCGATATGGCGGACAAACAGCCGATGATGATTCCGGTCAAAACTGGTTTGCTGAACGAAAAAGGCGAAGCAGTTGAGTTTGAATATCAAGGCAAACGGGTGAAAGAGGCGGTTTTGGTATTGACTGAAGCCGAGCAGACTTTTGTGTTGGGCGGCGTCAATGAGCCGGTTATCCCGTCTCTGCTGCGTGACTTTCTCTGCACCGGTTACCCTGAACTATCCGTACAGCGAGCAAGAATTGGCCACTTTGCTGGCGGCAGATGAAAATGAGTTTGCCCGTTGGGAGGCTGCTCAAACCCTGTATCATCGCGCCATTAACGCCAACCGTCAGGCATTGGCGGAAGGCCGTCCTTTGCCGGAACACAAAGCATTGATGGATGCTTTGGCTTTGGTGGTTTCCGGTGACTTTGATCCGGCATTCCGTGCCATTTTGCTGCAAATGCCGTCTGAAACCGATGTATGGGCGGAAGAAGAAAATATTGACCCGATTCAGGTTCATCAGGCGCGAGAAGCCTTGCTCAATGCCGTTGCCGTCAAGTTCCTGCCTCAATGGCGCGAGCTGAACCGTCAAGCTGCCGAGCAAGAAAACCAAGCTGATGCCGCTGTTCGTTATGAATACAGCCCGGAATTGGCCGGCTGGCGTACTTTGCGTAATGCTTGCAGGGCATTTATCCTTCGTGCTGACGCTGCGCATATCGAACACGTTGCGGAAAATTACGAAGCAATGGCGCAAAACATGACCCATGAATGGGGTATCTTATCCGCAATCAACAGCAATGAAAGCGAAATCCGCGATCGTTTGTTGGCGCAATTTGCCGATAAGTTTGCCGATGATGCTTTGGTAATGGACAAATACTTTGCCCTGATTGCTTCAAGTCGCCGCTAAAGATACTTTACAGCAAGTTCAGACGGCCTTGAGTCATCCTAAGTTCAGTATTGAAAACCCGAATAAAGCTCGTTCTTTATTGATGAGCTTCAGTCGCAATATTCCGCACTTCCATGCAGAAGATGGCAGCGGCTACCGCTTTATAGCCGATAAAGTGATGGAAATCGACCGCTTTAATCCGCAAGTTGCCGCCCGACTGGTGCAGGCTTTCAACATCTGCAACAAATTGGAAGCCAACCGCAAAGCCGTCATGACCAAAGAATTGCAACGCATCAATGCACAAGAAGGTTTGTCCAAAGATGTGGGCGAGATTGTCGGTAAGATTTTAAATGAAAAATAAAGCTTGTCTGTTGACCTTATTGTCATTTGGCAATAGGGGTAGATAGACTAAAGGCCGTCTGAAACCGATTGGTTTCAGACGGCCTTTTTATATCAACGCTTAAATTAATTTTTCGTTGAGGATAGTGAATAAGAATAAAAAGAGCCTGCATAAAAACAGGCTGTAGGAAAACGTTGCGTTGTTTACACCACAGGTTGAGAAAAATAAGCCTGCAAGACCTCAAACGGCGTATCGCCGTTCAAACTGCGGTGCGGCTTCACAGTGTTATAGAAATTAACAAAGCGGCACAACTCCTTTCGCCGGTGTTCCGGACTGTCAAACAACTGTTTCCCATGCCACATCTCCATCAGGGTGCGGATAACCCGTTCCGCCTTACCGTTGGTCTGCGGACGGGCAACCCGGGTAAACTTTTGACCAATCCCGTTCTCATAACAGGCTACACCGAAAGCATGGTTGGCCGAGCCTTTATATTCCGTACCGTTGTCGGAGTAAACGCACTCAATCAGGTATGGACAGGGATCAATCAGGTGTCCAGTCAGAAACTTGGCGGCACTGTCTGCGGTTTTGTCCGGCAAAATGGCGGTGTATAGCTCCCTTGAGAAATCGTCGATGGCGACAAACAGGTAATCCCGATTACCGGTGACTTTCTGCCCTTTGAGCAGCGGCAGCCGTTTGGTATCGAGATGTACCAGCTCTCCGGGGTAGGATTTATTGTAGCGTTTGGCCTGCCTTTTGAGTTTTTCCTGAATGCCGCGTTCTACCTTGGCCAGGCGTTTCATTCCGTACTTTGCCTGTTTGAAACGGTTGTTGGTACTGGTTTGGGGTTTGAGCAGTCTGCCCCTTGCGGCTTTAAGTGCGCGGTAAATGGTGACGCGGCTGACTTGGTAGCGGCGTGCCAGGGAGGTGACGCTTTCCTTCCCCTGCGTGTAGGCCAGCCAAATGGCTTGGCGGTGGTGCGGGGTGAGTCGGGTGTTTTTGTGCATGTTCATGTTTCAGTATTCTCTTGGAAATACTGTAAACAACGCTATTAGTTTCTACAAATGGTTTTACAAGCCGAATACGGCAATATCGCCCTTGCCTTGACGAATCAGCTCAGTACCATCGGTCATATCGATAACCGTCGTCGGCTCAGTACCGCACCAGCCGCCATCAATAACCAAATCAACAGCATGCTCAAGACGGTCTCGGATTTCGTATGGATCGGTCAATGGCTCGTCGTCTTCGGGCAGCATGAGGGTGCAACTTAAAATAGGTTCGCCCAACTCTTGCAAAAGTGCCAAGGCGGTGGCGTTATCGGGAACACGCAGGCCGATGGTTTTTGCGCTTGGGGTGAAGCGTGCGATTCGGTACTTCTTTGGTTGCCTGCAGGATAAAGGTGTAGCTGCCGGGCGTAGCTGCTTTAAGCTGGCGGAATTGGGCATTATCTACTTTGGCGTAAGTACCCAATTCGCTCAAATCGGCACACATCAGGGTCAGATGGTGTTTTTGATCGATTTTGCGAATCGTGAGAATACGCTCCATCGCGTTTTTGTCGCCGAGTTTGCAACCTAGCGCATAGCAGGAATCCGTAGGGTAAACGATAACGCCGCCACTGCGGACAATATCGGCGGCTTGTTTGATGAGGCGGTCTTGGGGATTATCGGGATGGATGGCGAAAAATTGTGCCATGTTTTTTTCCTTATCATTCTAATGGTTTGTTATTTGACATTTTAAAACTTATTTGGCCGTCTGAATATTGGATTTCCACCACTATGAATGGATTTAGCCTCAGCTACGACACAGCTGCACCTAGTGATACCTTATATATAATTTTGATTTACCGGCCGATATCGAAAGTCAATTTAATACACTATATAATGCGCTATTTTGTTTGAAAGTCATCTCAATGTCTGCCTCTTCCCTACCTTCCCGCCGCTTATCTGTCGCACCCATGCTCGATTGGACAGACAGACACTATCGCTTTATGGCGCGACAAATTACACGCAATGCTTGGCTTTATAGCGAAATGGTCAATTCAGGCGCGGTGGTTTACGGAGATAAAGACCGCTTCTTGAGTTTCAACGAAGGCGAGCAACCGGTCGCTTTACAGCTTGGCGGCTCAGATCCGCATGACTTGGCAATCGCTGCCAAAGCGGCTGAGACATATGGCTATAATGAAGTCAACCTAAATTGCGGCTGCCCCAGCCCACGCGTACAAAAAGGCGCTTTCGGCGCTTGCCTGATGAATGATGTAGATTTGGTGGCAGATTGTTTGAACGCGATGCAGGATGTAGTTGAAATTCCGGTAACAGTCAAACACCGCATCGGCGTAGATAGACAAACAGAATATCAAGTCGTGGCAGATTTTTGTAGGCACGCTTCGTGAAAAAAACAGCCTGCCGCACATTTATCGTCCATGCGCGTAATGCTTGGCTGGACGGTTTATCCCCGAAAGAAAACCGTGAAGTTCCGCCACTCAAATATGAATACGTCTACCGTTTGAAACAAGAGTTCCCCGACTTAGAAATTTTGATTAACGGCGGCATCACCACCAATGAAGAAATCGCCGAACATCTGAAATTTGTCGACGGCGTCATGATCGGGCGCGAGGCTTTATCACAATCCGATGCTGATGCGCGATTGGGATGCACTGTTTTACAACAACACACACGCACCAATCCAATACGCAGATTTAGCAGCTTGGCTATACGCATACAGCCGCGAACAAATCGCCTCAGGGCGCGGTACCATCCTACGCCATATCGTCCGCCATGCACTAGGCTTAATGCACGGCCTAAAAAAATGCCCGCACTTGGCGCCGTATGCTCTCAGATGCCACCTTGCTAAAAGACAACGACGGCAGCCTGATTCTAGACGCATGGAAAGAAGTAGAACGCGCAAATATTTGGGATTAATGGCGTATAGTGTGAATAAATGAAAGGCCGTCTGAAACATCAAATGATGTTTCAGACGGCCTTTTACATTGCAAACAGATTGCTAAAGATATATTCATTTCTCTTTAGCTACTATAACGATTAATTCATCGAATAAAACCAACACATAATCTAAGCATAAAAAAATGCGGCCCTAAATTAGGCCGCATTTACTTTTGCTTCGTCTTTTTCAGACGGCCTTTTCAGGCCGTCTGAAAGTCAGATTACCATTGGTAACCAACTGCTACGGTAGCACCGAAGTGACCACGTGAGTTGCCGGAAGCAGTACCTTTGATGATCCAGTGACCACCATCGGAAATGCTAGAGAGGCCGACAGCGTAACCGGTTTCACCGCGGTAGTGACTGCCACCGATAGCCAGCATGCTCTTACCTGGCAAGTAAGCTTGTGGCAGACCGGCAGTAGCCAGAGCTTGAGCCACACCTGCGCGGGCGTTGTTGTCAACCTTGTTCACACTGCTGTTCACATCGCCGAATTTTTGGTTCAGCTGGTCAACGTTAACCGCATCGGTACCGTTCTTACCTGGAGCAACATTTTTAATAGTAGTGTTGCCGGCATCGATACCATCTTTGTTGATGGTTACAGGACCTGCCTTCAGTTCATTAGTAGTAACACTGTTAACGGTCAGATCAGGGTTCAAGCTGGCTTTCAGCGCATCGCCGTCTTTCTTAACGAAGATGTTTTGAACTTCTTTCTCTGAAGTCTTACCGGTTGCTTTGTCGAATACTTGAACTTTAGTACCCGCATCACCTTTAATCTGAATAGTGTTATTCAGTTTTTTGGAGATAGAGCCGTCAGTAGTACCAGTCTCGTCAACCAGACCGAAGGTGCCATCAGCATCTTTACCGTCTTTACCGTCTTTCACGGTTGCAGTAGTAGTAGAGATGACTTTACCGTCTTTATCGAAGTTGTTGATAGTAATGGTAGAAGTACCTTTAGCTTCATCACGCTCAACTTTACCTTCAGCAGACTTACCGTTTTCACCGGTATCACCTTTAGCACCAGTTGCACCAGTAGCACCAGTTGCGCCGGTATCACCTTTAGCACCAGTAGCACCAGTTGCGCCGGTATCACCTTTAGCACCAGTAGCACCAGTTGCGCCGGTTGCGCCAGTAGCGCCAGTAGCACCAGTAGCACCGGTTGCGCCAGTAGCGCCAGTAGCACCAGTTGCGCCGGTAGCACCAGTAGCACCGGTTGCGCCGGTAGCACCGGTATCGCCTTTAGCACCAGTTGCACCAGTTGCACCGGTATCGCCTTTAGCACCAGTTGCGCCGGTTACGCCGGTGTCACCTTTTTCACCTTTGTCGCCGGTTGCGCCGGTATCGCCTTTAGCACCAGTTGCACCAGTATCGCCTTTAGCACCGGTATCGCCTTTAGCACCGGTATCACCTTTAGCACCAGTAGCACCGGTATCACCTTTTAGCACCAGTAGCACCGGTATCGCCTTTAGCACCAGTTGCACCAGTTGCACCGGTATCACCTTTAGCACCAGTATCACCTTTAGCACCAGTTGCGCCGGTTACGCCGGTGTCACCTTTTTCGCCGGTTGCGCCGGTATCGCCTTTAGCACCGGTATCGCCTTTAGCACCAGTATCACCTTTAGCACCAGTTGCACCAGTAGCACCGGTATCACCTTTAGCACCAGTTGCACCAGTAGCACCGGTATCACCTTTAGCACCAGTTGCACCAGTAGCACCGGTATCACCTTTAGCACCAGTAGCACCGGTATCACCTTTAGCACCAGTAGCACCGGTATCACCTTTAGCACCAGTTGCACCGGTATCACCTTTAGCACCAGTAGCACCGGTATCACCTTTAGCACCAGTTGCACCAGTTGCACCAGTTGCACCAGTTGCACCAGTTGCACCAGTTGCACCAGTTGCACCAGTATCGCCTTTAGCACCAGTTGCGCCGGTAGCGCCAGTTGCGCCAGTAGCACCAGTTGCACCAGTTGCGCCGGTATCACCTTTAGCGCCAGTAGCACCAGTTGCACCAGTAGCGCCAGTTGCGCCGGTATCACCTTTAGCGCCAGTTGCACCAGTTGCACCGGTATCACCTTTGGCACCGGTATCGCCTTTAGCACCAGTAGCACCGGTATCACCTTTAGCACCAGTAGCACCGGTATCACCTTTAGCACCAGTAGCACCGGTATCGCCTTTAGCACCAGTTGCACCAGTTGCACCGGTATCACCTTTAGCACCAGTATCACCTTTAGCACCAGTTGCGCCGGTTACGCCGGTGTCACCTTTTTCGCCGGTTGCGCCGGTATCGCCTTTAGCACCGGTATCGCCTTTAGCACCAGTTGCACCAGTAGCACCGGTATCACCTTTTAGCACCAGTAGCACCGGTATCACCTTTGCACCAGTAGCACCGGTATCACCTTTAGCACCAGTATGCACCAGTGCACGGTATCGCTTTAGCACCAGTTGCCCGGTATCGCCTTTAGCACCGGTATGCACCAGTTTAGCACCAGTAGCGCCAGTTGCGCCGGTATCACCTTTAGCACCAGTAGCACCAGTAGCACCAGTTGCACCAGTAGCGCCAGTTGCGCCGGTAGCGCCAGTAGCGCCGGCTACACCTTGGTCACCTTTTGTCGCCTTTGTCGCCTTTGTCGCCTTTAGCGCCGGCTGCGCCAGTGTCACCTTTTTCGCCTTTGTCGCCTTTAGCGCCGGCTGCGCCAGTGTCACCTTTTTCGCCAGCGGCGCCGGTATCACCTTTTTCGCCGGTTGCGCCAGTAGCGCCGGTGTCACCTTTTTCACCTTTTTCGCCGGTTGCGCCGGTATCGCCTTTAGCACCAGTTGCGCCGGTAGCACCGGTAGCGCCGGTATCACCTTTAGCACCAGTTGCACCAGTAGCACCACCACCGATTACGCTCAGGGTGTATTCGTTAGTGCCGTTTGAAGTCATTTTCAGACCTTCACCGGCGATCAGTTTCAGAGGGTTGCCTGCTGAATTTGGGTTGTATGTGAATGTACCTGCAGCTGGTGAGCTACCGCTGCCATTGTGGCCTGAGAATACAAACGGATTCAGGTTTTTCGATGCGGTTTGCTACGGCAAACAATTGAGAGCCGTTGATTGCATCGGTAGAAGTTGCATTGATACGACCTGCGGCAACGTTTTGGATTTGACGTTCGTTACCTGCAGAACCTACAGACAATACTGCGCCATTGCCCAAGCCGCTGGTTGCGCCTGCGAAGCCGCTGTAAGTGTAGCTGCCAACAGTAGCAGTGTTAGTAGGTACGAATGCGCTGGTTGTAGAACCGTTACCCAGGGCTACGCTGTTTTCGATAGTAGATTTAGCTTCTGTACCCAAAGCCAGAGTGTTTTGGGCTGTTGCTTGAGCACCGTTACCCAGAGCAGTTGCAAACTTGCCGTTAGCTTGAGAGAGGCGACCCAATGCGATGGCTTGTTCTGAAGTGGCTTGGCTTTGTACGCCCAAAGCCACTGCGTATTTACCAGTTGCTTGAGCAGCAGGACCGAATGCAGAAGCAGAAATACCGTCGGCTACAGAACCGCGACCGATTGCTACGTCAGAACCTTGTTTGGCTTGAGCGTCGCCACCCAATGCTACCGCGCCGTTTGCCAGGGCTTGAGAACGTTGACCGATGGCAGTTGCTACGATACCGGTTGCTTGAGAGTCGGTACCAATCGCCATTGCAGAACCGGCATTATTTACTACGCCGTCGCCATCAGAACCAGTAGAAGTACCATTAGCTTTAGCGTTATAACCTACTGCAATGTCAGCAGTTTGAGAAGCACTTGATTTAAAACCTACTGCAATAGAGTTATTACCAACTGCTTGAGCAGCTTCAGCCGCAGTCATAGAACCACCGACCGCAACAGAGCTTACACCAGCAGCATTAGCTGATGTACCACCAGCAAAAGAGGCTGTACCGGTTGCTTTTGAGGCCGCTCCAACCGCAACTGCATTTGTACCTGTTGCGCTACCACCACCCAATTCTGCACCTGCTTGAGCAGCACTAGAAGCCATTAAGGCACCTGCCACTGCAACTACAGCAGCTACGGCTTTACGCTTGTCGGAAGCGGATTTTTTTGCCGTGTGCATGGCTGATTTCAGAAACCGCAGTCCATGTCTGGGTCGAGTGGTTCCAAATAACTTTAAAGACTTTATTCATATCGATTTTCCTGTAAGGGGTTTGATTTCTTTTGGGACGTGTTGCTCGACCATAAACTGCTTGTCCATATATATGCCGCACTTCAGAGTCTCCCCTTTATGCGGTTTTACGTCGTAATCTCTCGTATGCAATTCCCGTACCCAAAGTCTCCTCGGCCGAATAACAGCTAAAAGCCTGTTTTATGGGATTTTATGCTGATACATTTTCAGGAAGCTTGTGAAGTTTGGGAAACGATGTGCCGTTTTTTTGTCAGCTTGTTTCTTAACAAGTCACTTTTTTTGTTAGCTTCTTTCAATGCATTCGGAATCCTGACTCAAATTTTATATGCTTTTTGGTTTCGTAAATTGACTCTCCCGATAAAGTGTTATTTTTTTCGACTTCAACGGTCATGCCAGTTAGATTTACTTGTTGCTTTTTTTAAACACTTTTTATAACAATATGATTTCACTTAATATTTTTTTAAACAGAAATGATTATTAAATATTATACGAATAGGATATTTTTAGTGATAGATTTGGATGTCGGCTTTTTATTTAGATAATTAATGAATTTTGTATTGAAAGTTGGTTTTAAAACGTGTAAAAGCTTTGCATAGCCTGTTTTCAGACGGCCTTTAACGTTTTCTAACATATAAATGGTGAATAAATGATACGAATTTATGCGCTATTGAGCCGATAGATAAGATTAAAAAGGCAAGTGTAAAACTTGCCTTTACGTTTGGGATTTGTTTGTTCTCTATTGTAGAAAACTGTGTTGTTTTCAGGCGGCCTTACCAACGGAATGTTTGGGTCACGCCTGCGGAAGCGCCGTTGTTGCCGGCATAGCCGTAGCCGCCGGTATGGCTGAAGGCGCAGGCGGTGAGTGTGGCGAGGGTTAGGATGAGGAGGATGTGTTTCATATTTTTTTCTCTGAGTGGGTTAGTTTTTGAGGCTTGGGCGACGTTGTGTTGCCGTATTAATCCGACTGGCTGGGGCTTGGTTGTTTTATCCTGATTTACAGTTAGACCGCTAAATTGTTTGATGATTGAAGAGGCCGTCTGAAAACGGGTTTCACGATATTGAAACTTTGTTTTCAGACGGCCTTTATTTTATATCAGCTTATTAGTGGCGGAAATGGCGGATGCCGGTTACGACCATGGCGATGCCGTGTTCGTCGGCTGCGTCAAAAGACTTCTTGATCGCGCATCGAGCCTGCGGGGTGGATGATGGCTTTGATGCCCTGTTCGGCAATCACATCCACGCCGTCGCGGAAGGGGAAGAAGGCATCGGAGGCGGCGCATGCGCCATTTAAGTCAAGACCTGCGTCCTGTGCTTTGCGGGCGGCGATGCGGGTGCTGTCCACACGGCTCATTTGGCCTGCGCCGATGCCGTAGGTTTGGCCGCCTTTGCCGAACACGATGGCGTTGGATTTGACGTATTTGGCGACGTTCCAAACAAACAGCAAATCGTTCCATTCCTGCTCGGTCGGTTGGCGTTTGGAAACGACTTTCAAATCGGCGCGGCTGATGCGGTGGATGTCGGGGGTTTGTACCAATAGTCCGCCGCCGACGCGTTTTGAGTTCAAAGCGGTTGGCACCTGCCTCAAGCGGTACTTCCAATACGCGCACGTTTTTCTTGGCGGCGGCGATTTCGAGGGCTTCGGCGGTAAACTTCGGCGCCATGAGGACTTCCATAAATTGGTTGTCGGTAATCTGTTGCACGGTTTCGCCGTCTACTTCGCGGTTGAAGGCGATGATGCCGCCGAATGCGCTGGTGGTGTCGGTAGCGTAGGCGAGTTTATAGGCATCCAAGGTATTGGAGGCGATGGCTACGCCGCACGGATTGGCGTGTTTCACGATCACGCAGGCCGGCGCGTCAAAGGATTTGACGGCTTCCCAAGCGGCATCGGCATCGGCGATGTTGTTGTACGACAATTCTTTGCCTTGCAGTTGTTGGTAGGCGGAAAGGCTGCCTGCTGCGGGGTAAATATCGCGGTAGAACGCGGCGCGTTGGTGCGGGTTTTCGCCGTAGCGCATGTCTTGCACTTTAATCCAGCTTTTGGTTGAACTGGCTCGGGAATTCGCCGATTTGGGGCTGGCCGCTCAAGACGTCGTCTGAAAGCGAGGTCAGGTAGTTGGAAATCATGCCGTCGTATTGGGCGGTATGGCTGAATGCTTTGCGTGAGAGGTTGAAGCGGGTTTTGTCGCTCAACGTGCCGCCGTTGGCTTCCATTTCGGCGGCGATGGCAGGGAAATCGGCTGTGTCGGTAACGATGGTGACGTGTTTCCAGTTTTTTTCGCGGCAGAACGCACCATGGTCGGGCCGCCGATGTCGATGTTTTTCAATCGCGTCTTCCAGTGTGCAGTTTGGTTTGGCGATGGTGGCGGCGAAGGGTAGAGGTTGACGCACACGAGGTCGATGTTGCCAATGCCGTGCTCTTCCATCTTGGCGACGTGTTCGCCCAAATCGCGCCGACCCAAAAATACCGCCGTGGATTTTTCGGGTGCAGCGTTTTCACGCGGCCGTCGAGCATTTCGGGGAAGCCGGTATAGTCGGCAACTTCGATAACGGGAACGCCTGCATCAGCCAAGAGCTTTGCTGTACCGCCGGTAGAGGATTTCAACACCGAGCTTGGTCAGGGGTTTGGGCAAATTCGACTGCGCCTGTCTTGTCGGATAGGCTGATCAGGGCGCGTTTGATGGAAGACATTTGGATTTCCTTTGTTGAAGGTTTAATCGATATGGGATGAATTTTCAGGGCGGTATTATCCGCTATTTTTCACCTTTTTGGCAGTAGGTTTTTATAGATATTGTTAACAATTTTTATTGTAAAGGCCGTCTGAAACTTGGTTTCAGACGGCCTTTTGCTTTTTGCCCTATTTAAATCCCATTTTCTTTACTACCCATACTGCGCCTGCCATGCCTGTACATAATGGCATGAGTAAGGCAACGGGGGCGTAAGTTAGCTCCAAAATAAAGGCTACGGCTGTCAGGGGCATTTTGAGGGATACACCAAGGAAAACGGCGGCGCCGACAACGGCCGCGCTTTCGGAGGACATTTCTGGGAAAACGCTGTTCCACGCGGCGGCAGCTGCAAAGGCAATGGTACTGCCGAGCATCATGGACGGGGTAATCAGGCCGCCGTATGCACCTGCCGCCAGCGCCATTAAGACAACCAGCCATTTGACGGCGGTCAGCTCAAGGCTGTATTGCCAGTCGGTTATGCCGCCAAAGGTCAGTTGGTTGCCTGCTTTGCCGTTGCCCAAAATTTCGGGAAACCAAATGGAAATTACGCCGATGAGTGCAAACATGCAGACGGCCAAGGGAATGATTTTGATGTTGTCGCGCTTGATGAAGGGGAACTTTTGGGCGGTACGCTGGAAAAAGACGGCGGTTGCGCCCAGTATCGGGCCGATGATGGCGGAAAACCAAAGTAATGAGGTGTTGATGGAAAGGTTGGCCGGATGATATTGCTGCACGTCGCCCAAGCCGATGCGCGCGACGGCGGTGGCGATGACTGAAGTCAGCAATGCGGCGGCGACGGCTTGCTGCGTCCACAGGCCCAGCATGGCTTCAAGGATGAAAAGTGTGGAGGCGAGCGGCACGTTATACACGGCCGCCAAACCTGCACCCGAGGCGCAAGCAATGACCAGCCTTGCGTCGTCTTCACTCAGCCCGAAACGGTTGACGCCGACTGAAGCAAAAGCGGCAGTCATTTCGCGCGGCGCAACTTCACGGCCGAGCGGCGAGCCAAGCCCAACGGTAATGATTTGCAACAGGGCATGGCTGACGGTTTCAAAAAACGGAAAACCGGCAAGCGGATTTTTAACCACGGCTTTGATACTCGGTTGCGGCCTGCCGTGGCGTTTGAGCAACCACCACCCCAAGCCGACCACCGCGCCACAAAAAACCATCACGCCGATACGCCGCGCAGGACTTGCCTGCGATACGCCCTCCCTGAAAGAAATGTATAGGCCGTCTGAACCATAACCATAGGCAAGATGTTGAATCGCGTGCATGATTTCAGTTAATACAATGCCGACCATGCCGCCGATAATGCCGGTAATGATGAGGGCGGCCCAAAGTTTATGCGTTTCTTTCACGGGATTTGACTTGAGGTAGTAATGGTTTGATAAAAGCGTTTTAAGGGAACTATTGTCCGCCTAAGGGATAGTTTTTGGGGGCGACGTGGGTTTTGCCGTCATAAGGGAAAATATATTTTTGATTTTTTTATAATTTTTTTCTTTCCTGATACGCCGCTGAGTTTTGCAGTCAACGCCCATACGCCGGATACGGCAGGACGGCTTTTGTCAAAAGCAATTTTAGCTTCCAGGCTGACAAACGTGTCTTCGCAGAGGCGTTTTTCGCGCCCTTTATATTCATCGCAATTGCCGTAATATGCGCCGTTATCGTAGCCACTGGAAATGGAACTGTTATGGACTTGGCTGGAGTCGTCTGTAAACAGGAAATCTTGTGAGATTGAAGTTGTGCCTTGACCTGTATAACCTGACTCGACAGTGTAGCCCCAGTTTTGCTCACCCATCTGGACAAACCGCCAATCCTTATTCTCCGGCACATCCCCCCATGCGCCAATTTCATCGCTTCCATGTTGTTTGATTGCCCACTTGCCGTCTGCTTTTTCCAAAACAAACAATTCTGCCAGGCCGGAAGAAGCATGGGCATCTTGTTTGACTTTGAGCTTCATATCGTAGGCGAAACCTGTGTACAACACATAGCGCGTGGCTTTGCCGTTGCGCGTTACGGTATGATCGGCAACGGGTTTCATGCAATACATAATATTGTCAGATGCTGTCTCACTGTCTTTCGGCGGCTCGGTAAGCTGGCATTTGTGCGCGGCAAGCGGTCGGTTGTAATACTTGGCAATGACGGCCTGTACAGCGGCTTTGTCGTTATCGGGTGCAGCCGACACAAAGACAGGGCAGGCAAGCAAAAGCAGGGAGATAATGCGTTTCATAGAAATTTTTCCCAAAATGTTTTTATTGAAAAAAAAGTACTGCTTACTTCAGGCCGTCTGAAACCGTTTTCAGACGGCCTTTTTGTGTTTATTGCTGACACGCGCCAACATACCGGCAACAAAAGTGGACGCAATAACGACGGTAATGCCCATCGCAGACATGGTACTTAAATGTTCGCCCAAAAGTAACACCGCCATGATAACGCCGATGACAGGCTCAAGCGAAATCAGCAGGCCGGAGACGTTGGCAGAGACTTTGTTCATGCCTTTATTCCACAACAGATAGGCAAGCCAACTACAACCGATCCCCATATACAAAATCGACAGCGTACCGCCCCATGACCAGTTGATTTGATAACTGTCTGCCAACACCAGCGAAAACGGCAGACACAACACCGCCGCCGCCGCCATGGAAGCCGCGGTAAATGCGGGCACGCCGATACGGGCAATCATCTGCTGGCTCGGACGTATCACGCCTGCAAAACCCAATCCTGCAAGCAAAATCAGCAAACAGCCGAACCAATCAATCGTGCCGCCTTCTTCTGCACCGCCCATTACCATCATGCCCACGCCGGCAAACGCCACCGCGCCGCAAATCCAGTGGTAAATTTTCGCTTTGTCGCTGAAAAAGAAATGACCGACAAAAACCACCAGCAAGGGTTCCAGCCCGACCATGGTAATCGCGCTGGCGGCAGACGTATATTTCAAACCGATAAACTGGAGCATCAAAACGACAACGTAGTTGACAAAGGAAATCCACAACAACGGCTTCCACTCGCTCCGCGGAATCCTACCCAAATGACGGCGGCACGACGGCAGCACCATCAATGCGGCAATCAACAGTCGCGCCTCAACCATCAGCGTCGGGTCGAGCATCTCGTAGGAATACTTGGCAGCGATAAACGAGCTGCCCCAGATTAACAATGCGAGTATTTGGTAAAGCATGGTTCAACTCATGGTAAAAAAATTAATCGTTTCTTCTCTGGCTTTCAGACGGCCTGAAGCCTTTTTCAAGCTGTTTTTATTTTGATTGTGTCAGCGAATCCAAAAAAATATCTAACTAATGGATAAATGACATGGCCGGTTCTTTCATTATAGGCAGGCAGAAATGTCCGTCCTATCCTCCCTATTACAACAAACCATGCTGCTGCAGCTTTTTGCGCAAGGTATTGCGGTTTAACCCCAAAATAACCGCCGCTTTAGATTGGTTGCCGCCGCATTGTTCCATCACGCAAATCAGCATCGGTTTTTCGACTTGGTGCAACACCATATCGTACACGCCGCAAGGTTCTGTACCATCCAAGTCTTTGAAGTATTGTCGTAAGTTTTGTTCAATACATTGCGCAATGTCAGTCGTCGTTTGATTCATCGTGATGTCTTTCTTTGGATTTGTTTTTAAATGATAAGGCCGTCTGAAACTCTTTAGCCTTCCCGATAGTGGCATACCCAACGGTCGGTTTTCTCTAAAAGCGTCTCAAGATAGGCGGCAAGGGTGTCGTATTGTGCCGCGGCGCTATCCAGGCGGTTGATTTCCCCGCATGTTTGTTCGCCGTCGGGCATTTCATCGATATACCAGCCGATGTGTTTGCGGGCGATGCGCACGCCGGCAATTTCGCCATAAAATTCATGCATGGCGCGGATGTGGTTCAAAATGGTGGCGTTGTATTCTGCCAAGCTTAAGGCCGGCGGTAAAACGCCGTGTTCGGCGTAATGTTTTAAATCACGGAAAAGCCACGGCCTGCCTTGTGCGCCGCGCCCTATCATGATGCCGTCGGCAACGGTTTGTTTGAGGACGGCGGCGGCTTTTTGCGGCGAAGTAATATCGCCATTGACCCAAACGGGGATGCTCAGACGGCCTTTGGTTTCGGCAATCAGTTCGTAACGCGCTTCGCCTTTGTACATCTGCGTACGGGTGCGGCCGTGGATGGCAAGGGCTACGATGCCTGATTCTTCGGCAATTTTGGCGATGGTCGGCAAGTTTTGATGTTCGTCGTGCCAGCCCAAACGGGTTTTGAGGGTAACGGGTACATCCACCGCGTTGACAACGGCTTCCAAGATTTCGCCAATCAAAGGCTCGTTTTGCATCAACGCGCTGCCTGCCTGCACATTACAGACTTTTTTGGCCGGGCAGCCCATGTTTATATCAATGACCTGCGCGCCTAAGCCGACGTTATACCGCGCGGCTTCCGCCATCTGCTGCGGATCGCTGCCGGCAATCTGCACGGCCACAACTCCGCCCTCGCCTTCAAAATCGCTGCGGCGCAAGGTCTTTTTGGTATGTCTCAGCGTCGGATCGCTAGTCAGCATTTCGCATACCGCCCACCCTGCGCCAAACTCGCGGCAAATCCGGCGGAACGGTTTGTCCGTAATGCCCTGCCATGGGGGGCAAGTGCGATGGGGTTGTCAATGAAATAGCCGCCGATGTGCATGATGTGTGCGCCAAGTTGAAAGGGCTGAAATTGTACAATTTTTAAGCAATTTTTCCAATCGTATTTACATGTTACACAATGAAAAAGGCCGTCTGGAACTGAGTTTCAGACGGCCTTTTCAGCCACAATATTTAAATAAACAGCATAACAACCATCTGCACTGCGGCCTGAATCATGGCGATAATCGGCCAAATTAGTTTGGCCAGCAGGCCGGTAAACAACAGGATCAGGATAATCCATGTGCCGTATGGCTCAATTTTACGGAACTGCATGGACTGTTTGGCGTTAAGGAAGGTATCGATAAAAATACCGCCGTCCCAAGGTCAAAATCGGAATCAGGCTGAATGCGACCCAAATCGAGTTTACCATCACGCCGTAACCGGCCATCTGCACCAACGGCGCTTGATAAGACTCAGGCACATACGCGGAAAATACGACGACAAAGCCCCAAAAGAACGCCAAAAATCAGATTGGCAATCGGACCTGAAATCGACACCCAACGCCACGCACGGCGCGGATCGCGGAAATTGCGCGAATCGATGGGCATAGGACGCGCCCAGCCGAACAGAAAACTGCCTATCATCAGACACACCAGCGGCACGACAATCGTACCGACAGGATCGATATGCGGCAGCGGATTGAGGGTCAAACGCCCAAACTGCTCGCCGGTATGGTCGCCCCAATACCGCGCCGTATAACCGCGTGCCACTTCGCGCACGGTAATGGCCAACAACACGGGCAATACTGCCAGCAGAAATACGCCTAAATCAAAATTTGCAAACATGGTTTTCCTTATCAAACATGCCGTCTGAAAACAGAAAATATCCTTTCAGACGGCCTGAAGCTTTAATCGTCTTCTTTTTTTATTCGAACTGAAAAACTCTTTCAGCTCTTTCCAAGTAATGCCCTTACCTTGCGGATTCAATTTGAAGACTGGTTTGCCGTAATTGCTGTACACACTGTCGCCGATAATATTAATGGCCTTATGTGTGCCGTTGATTTGCATATACATGCGGGAAGCCAACATGCGGCCTTTGCGGTCAAGATAATAGTCGACAACAGGATTGTTACCGGATATACGCTGGAAGCTAAGTGGCTGGTTATCACTTATGTTGACAGACATACTGAAAAATTCCCGCGCATTTTTATAATCTTCTTCTGTTGACCCTGGTTGAGGCGTTTTCTGTAATTTCGACAATTCTTCATCAAAAGCCTTAGCCATTGCCTTCATTACGACAGAATCATACTCCGGTTTCATGACATGACGTACACGATAGCGTGCATGGTTTGCCTTACCAAAGGCATCCATTTCTTTAAATACATATGCATCGGCAGGCATAGCCTTATTGGCACTCAAAAAGCACGTACTCCCGCCTCTGCAATATGATCAAAAGGCATGTGTTTCGAATCACCGATTTCTTTCAAACTCACTTTTAAAGGTTCTTTAATCAAACGTTTGCCGATTTTTCTCATCAGTGTACACATTAACAATGGCAGACACGCTGGCAGGCAGATCAACATAAATTTTCCCATTTTTCCGCATCTAACTTCATAGGAAGTTTGATACTAAGTTTTTCATTGTGGTTGTTGATGACCAATTCAGGAATCATCTCAAATTGACGCGTTGACAAATCAACTGCCGACTCATAATTCAGATGAACCCCTTCCATGTAACTGGATATGGCAGGATATTTATCCAGATAATCAACGGCAACTTGTGCGATATTGCCATCCGGCAAGGCATCAAGCATTGCATTGCGGAACTCAGCCTCTTCTCGTTCAGAAAACTCCTGCTTCAAAGCAGCGTCGTCTTCTTGAGTGTTTTTCCATAGAGGCTGCCGCATCCTCTGCTTTCGCCATAGCATCCTCCGCTTTTTGCTTTGGCTTTCTTTTTCCACCTTTTCATCTGCCAATACAGCTTCAGCCAATGGGCTGATATATATTCGAGAGCTGCCTGTGATGTTAAAACTTCGGTCTTCTTTTTAAAAATACGGTCATTGGAAATCGACATTACCTCGTGTGCGGTTTTGTGATCTAAATTACTGCACGCACTCAAACCAAGTACCGCAGCAATGGCCAAACCAATTATCTTATTCATTTTGTCCAACCTTTTTATTAAATGCTTCCGTTAGCACAATTTAACACAAGGCGCCGATTCCATAAAGGCTCTCAAACAGCATGATTCATTGCTTCTCGCTATCATACCTAATTCAATCGCCCTATCCAATTCAAGCCTAAAGGCCGTCTGAAACTTCAAATCCAGTTTCAGACGGCCTTTGATTCTATTTAAAAATGCCTCAGCTGTTTTTACAGGCTGTAATACATTTCAAATTCCAGCGGATGAGGCGCCATGCGGATGCGGCGGACATCTTCCTCTTTAAAAGGCGATGTAGCTGTCGATCCAGTCTTTGCTGAATACGCCGCCGCGCAGGAGGAATTCGTGGTCGGCTTTGAGGGCTGCCAGTGCTTCTTCCAAAAGAAGCACAAACGGTCGGCACCAATGCATCTTCTTCCGGTGGTAGGTCGTACAGGTTTTTATCGGCAGGGTCGCCCGGATGGATTTTGTTTTGAATACCGTCCAAACCGGCCATCAACAAAGCGGCAAATGCCAAGTATGGGTTGGCGGTCGGATCAGGGAAACGCGCTTCGATACGGCGTGCTTTGCTGCTGTTCACAGACGGAATGCGGATGGAAGCGGAACGGTTTTTTTGGCGGAGTATGCCAGTTTGGTCGGCGCTTCGAAGTGCGGCACGAGGCGTTTGTAGGAGTTGGTGGACGGATTGGTAATCGCGTTCAGGGCCTTGGCGTGTTTGATGATGCCACCGATGTAGTAGAGCGCGGTGTCGCTCAAGCCGGCATAGCCGTCGCCTGCAAACAGGTTTTGACCGTCTTTCCAGATGGATTGGTGGACGTGCATACCGCTGCCGTTGTCGCCCATAATCGGTTTTGGGCATAAAGGTGGCTGTTTTGCCGAAGTTGTGGGCGACATTTTTGAATCACATATTTCATGTCTTGGGTTTGGTCGGCGCGTTTTAACCAAAGTGGCGAAGCGCGTGCCGATTCCATTTGGCTGCCGGTACCGACTTCGGGTGATGGACTTCCACTTCGATGCCGAGCTCTTCCAAAACATTGACCATGGCAGAACGCAGGTCTTGGCCGCAGTCAATTGGTGCAACAGGTGCGTAACCGCCTTTGACGGTCGGACGGTGGCCGGTGTTTTGACCGTCCATGTGCAGGCCGCTTGACCATGCACCGCTTTCGGAAGTGATTTCGTAACGGGTTTTGTGCATGTCGGTTTCAAATTCTACGCCGTCAAAAACGAAGAATTCAGGCTCTGGGCCGAAATAGGCAGTGTCGCCGATACCGGAAGATTTCAAATAGGCTTCGGCACGGCGTGCGATAGAGCGGGGATCGCGGTCATAGCCTTGGCCGTCGGCCGGATCGATAACGTCGCAGGTAAAGACAACGGTGGTATCATCGTAGAAAGGATCAACAAAGGCCGTAGACGCATCGGGACGCAACTGCATATCGGAAGCCTGAATACCTTTCCAACCGCCGATGGACGAACCGTCAAACGCTTGACCGTTTTCGAACCATTCTTCGGGATCGTCGAGGACGATGCGGGCGGGGATGGTGAAGTGGTGCTGCTTGCCTTTGGTATCGGTAAAGCGCAAATCTACGAAGCGGGCTTCGCTTTCTTCAATCAGTTTTACAGCGTCTTTGATGGACATCTTCAGCTCCTGAGGGAATGGGTTTAAGTTGTTATTCTACCACGGTAAGGCCGTCTGAAATACATCAGGGCACCCGTTTTTACGCAATGAAATATAGTTTCAGACGGCAAGATTGTCAACAATATGCTTCGATTTGTCTGTTCAAAAGCGGAATGCCCGCCCTTTTATCCGAATGCCGACAAAACAGATGCCGTCTGAAAGCAGTTCAGACGGCATCTGTTGTTGATTTGAAAATGGTCAACGAGGATCGTGGTTGCGAGACAAATTTGTACACTCTCTCCACCCGTACCGGGAATAACATAACTCCATTCGGCATAGGATGGTGTATAAGAACCGATAGGGTTTCCCGATTCGGAATACCACGTTACTGTCAAAGCCCTAAAACGTTTACCACTGCAATCCATTTCTTCCAACGCTTTAGCTGTATTATAAAAATTTTTCCATTGCTAATCATCTTTTTCGGCTTGGTGTACCTTGTTTCAAACCATGCACTATTGTCCGTACGGCTGTCTGCATCACCAAATATGGTAGTATTGTTACTGTTAATACCTAGCAACACCCAATCTTCCGCCACCGCCGGCGGTGCCAACCCTAATGCAAATACTGCCAAGCACAACATCTTTTTCATGTCCGTCCCTTTCGTCCTTATCAACAAAATAAAGTTAAATTGTAAAAATGACTTTTTTCAAGAAACAAACATTCCATCATGCTATCTGACAACCGTTTCAGACGGCATCGTTTCCATCTGTACGCCGCCGTTATAAAAATAGCCGTCCCATCTTTTTGGAACACGACGATATGGTTTACGGCGAAGCGGCGCAGGCGTTTTTGAACTTTGCCCAAAGCAGCGGCGCTGCCGAAGTTTCAGACGGCCTAGGGCATGCTGGTCGGTCAGGCTGCCGCTTCACTATGTTGGCGCGGATTTACGCCCGATATCCGCCCCTGTTATCGAATACATGAAAGCCCTGTAACCATGTTCCGCATCATCAAATGGCTGATTGCCCCTGCCCATCGGCATCTTCATTTTTTCTTCAACGCTTATGTGTACAGCAACATCATTACCTACCGCGCCGTCGCACCCTGGCAAAAACCGCTTTCATGTCCATGCGCATGAGCCAGTTTGCAAAAAGAAGGGCGCGATGTCGAGCTGGATTACCGCTGGGTGCCTTGACCAAATCTCCGTCAACCTCAAAAAGCCCTGATTGCTTCCGAAGACGCCAACTTTGCCGAACATAGCGGCTTTGACTGGAACGGCATCAAATACGCCATGAAACGCAATAAGCAAAGCGGCGAAGTCAAAGCCGGCGGTTCGACCATCAGCCAGCAACTGGCGAAAAACCTGTTTCTCAACGAAAGCCGCAGCTACATCCGCAAAGGCGAAGAAGCGGCGATTACGGCGATGATGGAAGCCGTTACCGACAAAGACCGCATTTTCGAGCTGTATCTGAACTCAATCGAATGGCACTACGGTGTATTCGGCGCGGAAGCGGCGTCCCAGTACTTCTACAAGAAACCTGCCTCCGCCCTCACCCGCCAACAAGCCGCCAAACTCACGGCACGCGTTCCGGCTCCGCTGTTTTACGCAGATCACCCTAAGAGCAAACGGATGCACAACAAAACCAATATCATCCTGCGCCGTATGGGTTCGGCGGAATTACCCGAAAGCGATATGGATTAATTCAAAAGGCCGTCTGAACATTTCAGACGGCCTTTGTTCGACTTTCTCTTCCGGCTCCGGTACGTCAAACACTTGGCGCAAGTAAGCGAGGAAGGTGTTGTTGGTGGTCATGGTTTTGCCCGGGGAGTCGGAGAGCTTGGCGACGGATTGGCCGTTACACTCGACGAGTTTCAAGACAATGTTCAAAGGTGTATGTCCCAAGTCGTTGGTCAGGTTGGTACCGATACCGAAACTGGTTTTGAAACGGTCTTTGAAGTATTGGTGCAACGCCCATGAACGCTCAATATCGAGGCCGTCTGAAAAGGTCAGCATTTTGGTACGGCTGTCGATTTTGAGTTTTTGTAATGCTCGTAGGCTGGTCGCCCCAGACATAGGATCGCCGCTGTCGTGGCGCAGGCCGTCGAAAGAGTTTGGCGAGTAAAGGTCGAAGTCGCGCAAGAAGGCATCCATGCCGACTACGTCGGTCAGGGCGATACCGAGGTCGCCACGGTATTCGTGCACCCAGCTTTCCAGCGCGGCTTTTTGGAAATTGCGCAAACGTACGTCCAAGGCTTGAAAGGCTTGGAGGAACTCGTGCGCCATGGTGCCGATGGGTGTGATGCCAAGTTTTTTGGCCAGATAAACGTTGCTGGTACCGCGCACGATGTCGGGAGCGGCTTCTAATAAGGTACGGATAACGTGTTCCTGCCATGCGAGGGTGTAGCGGCGGCGTGTGCCGAAATCGGAAATCAGGAACGGCGGATCATTCGGATTTTGTGTAGCCGCGATTTCTTTCAGCTGTTGCGCTTTGGCCTGTAAACGGCGCTCACCCTCTTCGATGACGGCAGGCGTTTCCAAGCGGCGGAAATAGAGTTCATTGACGATGGCAAGAATGAAAATCTCGAAGAACATCGCCTGTATCATCGGGCCTTCGATGCGGATGTTCAGACGGCCTTGGTCGTCGGGGCTGACTCGGACGAAGCGGCGTTGGAGTTGGAAAAGTTCGAGGTAATCGACAAAGTCGCTTTTGATAAAGCGCAGGCTGCGCAAGTAGTCGAGTTCGTCATGCGTAAAGCGCAGCTGACACAGGACGTCGAGTTCGCGTTCCAAGTCTTCTTGAATATCGACCAGCGGATACACCATCTCTTTGTTGCGGCAGCGGAATTCATAGAGGCTGTGGGTTTGTGGGAAAGTGGTGCAACATGACTTGCAGCATGGTGAATTTGTACAGGTCGGTATCAAGCAGGGATTGGATAATGGGCTGATAAGCAGACATAAGTTCTCTCTGAGTAAACGTGGGCGTTGAGGTATCGATTTTAATAGGAAAGGCCGTCTGAAAGAAACCTTATTCAGACGGCCTTTATCTTATTAATCCAACTGCGCTACGGAAACCGGCAAAAGAGCGGATGGTGAGACAACATCGTGCTGGCATCTTTTTGCTGTTTGCGGAACGCAGCCATATTGGTCGGGGTCAATTTCGGCGTCGGCAGGGCGACGGTAGTCGGGTTGACCGGCTGGCCGTTGACGCGTGCTTCGTGGTGCAGGTGCGGACCGGTCGAACGGCCGGTTGTACCGACAAAACCAATCACTTCAGCCGGCGCGGACTCTGCCGTCGGCAGGGGCTGGGCTGCGCTCGTGTGGCGGTACAGGGTTTCCACACCGTTGGTATGGCGAATCATCACGGTATTACCGTAGCCGCCTTTCAACCTTTGAAAATCACTTCGCCGTCGGCAGCGGCCTTAATTGGCGTACCGGTCGGCGCGGCATAGTCGATACCGGTGTGCATACGGACGGTATGCAGAACCGGGTGGACACGGTAGCCAAACGGGGAAGAAATGCGCGTATATGCAACAGGCTCGGTATTAAAGCCTTCTTTTTGTTGCGAGGGACTTACCGTTTTTGGTCGTAGTAGCTACCGCTTTCTTCGTCGCCTTTGCCTTGGCTGTAATAATAGGCTTTGGTAGGTTTGCCGTCTTTAACCACTTCAGCCACCAAAATATCGCCAACCGCCATTTGCTGGCCGCGGAAATACATGCTGTTGTACAAAAGACGCACGGTATCGCCTTCTTTCAAATCGCTCATATTGAACGAGTCGGCAAAGATTTCTTTGAGCTGGATATACACTTCGGAAGGGATTTCGGCACGGAGCATATCGCCGATGGCGGAAGTGCGGATTTGCACGGAACGCAGGGTCGGCATGGTTTTTTCATGTCGATTTCGGCATTGGAGATGCGCCATTTGCCCTATAACTTTTTCCAAAAGCCACCAGAGTTGCGTTCCAATTCTTCATCGGTAAAGAATTGAACATCGGTCACTTGGCCTGAAGAATCGATGCGGATGTTGACGGATTGGTTAGTCCGCAGGTTTTTCATATCAAGGTTGGCATTATTTTTCGCCATGATTTGCTTGATGTCTTCTTGATTGACACCCATGCGCGTCAAAACGTCTGCCAAAGAGTCGCCGGCTTGGACGGCTTCTTGCGCCCAATAGCTGGATTGATAGGTATTGGTTTCCACATAAACGGCAGGCAGCTCTTCGAAATACGCTCGACTTTGAAATCGGTTTGTGCTGGTTGAGGGTCGGTAATGGCGTATGCGGTCATGATGCCTGAAGCCGGCAGCAGAAACGCTAAGAGGGTTGCTTTGAATCGAGTGGAATATTTGTTTTTAATCAGCGTTATCCTTAATGGGGCGATCTGTTTTTGAGGTTTTGCAGAATGCCGGCACATCCGGCCTGCCGCGACCGCCTGCTGGTTTAAAACAGTTTTGGGGATAAAGGACTTTGAGTCTTTTTTTTCCGATCTGAAAATCAGGTTTTCATTCGGAATGAATGAGGTCGTGTTTGAGATTGACGTTATTATCAGGGCTATTGTGTTGATTTACACCCTGTTTTTCTGAAATTTACGCCATGCATTCTAGCATGACAGCCCGTTTTTTCCAAACCGGCCGTCTGAACGGCTCTTTTTCAGGGTGTGAGGGCAAGGTTCCGAAATGCATCATTTGTCGCGTAAAATAACGGTTTTCCTATCTATTTGCGCTTATGAAGCTGACCCTCGCCCTCCCCTCGCTCAACCGTTTTGCCGACGAATCCGTGCCTGCGCTTGCCTTACCTGCTTTTAACCGCCTTTTGCGTTACGGCATATTACGCAAAGAAGCACTCAGGCCGTCTGAATTTTACGGACGCCATTTGTGGAGCGGCGGCCTCATTACCCAAGTGCAACGTTTACGCCACACAAGCCAAAAACGCGCGGCCGCTTTTGCCTCTCCGGTTTGGCAACAAATGGGCATGCACCATGTCAACATTATCAGCGGCGAGTTTATCGGCATCCAAAAAGAGGAGGCGCAACGGTTATGTGCGGATTTGTCGGCGTTTTATCAAGATAAAGATTGGCAATTCGAGCCGCTTTGCGAAAGCATGTGGCTGCTCAGTATGCCGACAACGGAAGATTGGGGAGCGGAATGTGTTTTGGATGTGTGCGGGCAGCCGGGAAATGGACGGTCAGGCACACGGCAAAGATGCGGTGTCTTGGTTGGCCATGCAGACGGAAATCCAAATGTTTCTCCACACGCATCCGATTAACCAAGCGCGTGAACAACAAGGGCTGCCGGAAATCAACGGTTTGTGGCTGTGGAATGATGCGGACGGTACACAGTCTGCGGATATCGTCGCCTCAGACAGCGCATGGGCGCGTTTTTCGGATACGCCCAAACTCGATGCGCCGTATAATTTGAAGGCTTGGTTTGAGATGGTTCAAGAAACAGGCAACACGGTTTCAGACGGCCTTATCTTTTTGGACGACTTGGTTTCCACCTTACAGACAGGCGATGTTTGGGCATACAAAGATATTTTGGAAAGCTGGGAAACCCGTTGGTTTGCGCCTTTATGGGACGCACTCGCTTCAGGTCGTCTGAAAACCGTGTGCATTGCCACAGACGGCGAAAACGGCGGCACGCTGGAAATCGGCCGCCGTTCCAAATGGGCATTTTGGCGCAAAGTTAAAACGTTTAACGGATTGTGGTAAGCGGTTTTAAGCCTCCAATGCTTCCAATTTGGCAGAAATTCTATCCCACACATCCTGCAACGGAATCGCTTTCAACAAACGTGTCGGATCGTTGGTGTCGATACTGTCAGGATGCGGCAAATTCGGCATAATCGCCGGCATAAATGACTTCCGCCTGTTCGGAATACGGACGCCATTTATCCACCCATGACGCGCCAAACAAAGCAATTTGCGGTTTATCCAAAGCAGCGGCGATGTGCATCGGTGCAGAATCGACACCGACAAACAGCTTCGCTCCCTCAATGGCCGCCGCCAATTCACGCAGACTCAAGCATCCGGACAACACATATACTTTTCTGCCCTCTGGAATATTCAGACGGCCTATAATTTCCTGAAGCATGTATTGCTCGACAGTGTCGGGAGAAGCAGTCAATACGACATTCTGTCCGCTGTTGAGCAGAAGCTGTACGATGGCGGCGTTTTTGCCGTCTTCCCAACATTTGAAATGCCAACGCGCCCCCGGGTGCATCAACACATAATCTTCGCCGCTCCAACCCTGCTCACGCAATTTCTGCCGCATACTTTCCCTTGCATCTTGCGCCACCCAAAGACGTACCTTCGCATCAGCTACGTCTTCCGGCTGGATAAGCGGCGCAAGGATATTCAATTGGTTTTCAACGATATGATGGCTGGTATCCAGCTCATGGTTGATAAAATCATGACAGAAACGCCACCAGAAACCGTCGCGCTTGATGCAGTCCAAACCCACGCTGCAACGGGCGCACAGTTTGGCGATTATTGCCGCGCGCCATTGGTCGGACAGGTTGAAAGCCCAGTCGTAATCGCGCGCCTTCAGCTTTGAAAAAAGGTTTTTCTCACACGCCAACTGCTTGAATACGCCCAGCTTCTTCCAATTTCGATCAATGGTAAAAATCTGCGCAATCTGCGGATTATCGGCAATCAGCTGCTCCGTACCGGCGTATACCAGCATATCGATTTCGCAATCGGGAAAACGGGTTTTCAGCGCATCGACTACCGGCGTGCTCAAAAGCACATCGCCATGATGGCGCAATTTGATGATCAGAATACGTTTGGGTTGGGCTAAAGACATACAAAACTTTCAGACGGCCTGTTGATTGGCTGCTATTGTAAAGCGGAAAAACAGGTTTCATAAAATACAAAAACAGGCCGTCTGAAAAGCTATCCTGCTGATTCATCGCTATAAAATCCGCACAAGTCATGCAATTTATATTACAATCCGCACCCCGTGGTTCGAAAACCTCCCACATTAAAAAAACTAAGGAAACCTCATGTCCCTGCAACAACGAAGACTGCAAGGCATCTCCCTTTTGGGCAACCAGAAAACCCAATACCCGAGCGAATACGCGCCTGAAATTTTGGAAGCGTTCGACAACAAACATCCAGACAACGACTATTTCGTCAAATTCGTCTGCCCCGAGTTCACCAGCCTCTGCCCGATGACCGGCCAGCCCGACTTTGCCACCATCTACATCCGCTACATCCCCCATATCAAAATGGTGGAAAGCAAATCACTGAAACTCTATCTTTTCAGCTTCCGCAACCACGGCGACTTCCATGAAGACTGCGTCAACATCATCATGAAAGACCTCATCGCCCTGATGGATCCGAAATACATCGAAGTATTCGGCGAATTCACACCACGCGGCGGCATCGCCATTCATCCGTTTGCCAACTACGGCAAAGCAGGCACAGAGTTTGAAGCTTTGGCACGCAAACGCCTGTTTGAGCACGATGCACAATAATCCCGTTCAGACGGCCTAACCGCCCTTTTTATTGCGAGACTTTCTCTATTGCACGGTCTCGCAGGGCTTCATACCGTCTGAAAAACTTCCGAAAGATTTCTATGTACGAATTTACCGCTGCACAGCAGAAGAAAGCGCTCTTCTGGCTGGTGCTTTTCCATATTTTTATTATTGCCGCCAGCAACTATCTGGTACAGTTCCCCTTTCAAATTTTCGGTATCTTTACCACTTGGGGCGCATTTTCCTTCCCCTTTATCTTCCTCGCTACCGACCTGACCGTGCGCATTTTCGGCGCGCCGTTGGCGAGGCGGATTATTTTTTGGGTGATGTTCCCGGCCCTGCTACTCTCTTACGTCTTCTCCGTCCTCTTTCATGACGGCAACTGGACAGGCTGGGCATCTTTGGCCGAATTTAACACCTTCGTCGGCCGTATCGCATTGGCCAGCTTTTCCGCCTATGCGCTCGGGCAAATCCTTGATATTTTCGTGTTCAACAGATTACGCCGTCTGAAATCATGGTGGGCCGCCCCTACTGCTTCCACCGTAGTCGGCAACGCTTTGGACACGCTGGTGTTTTTCGCCGTTGCCTTTTATGCGAGCAACGATGAATTTATGGCGGCAAATTGGCAGGGCATCGCATTTGTCGATTATCTGTTCAAACTCGCCATCTGCACCCTCTTCTTCCTGCCTGCATACGGCATCGTATTAAGCATCTTGACCAAAAAGCTGACTTCCTTAAACGTCCATCAAGAAATGCCTGAATCGGTTTTAGCCAAATAAGCAGTAGATAAAAAACAAGGCCGTCTGAAACTTTAATCGTTCAGACGGCCTTTTATATTTTCAAATGATTAACCGGTCAATTGTTTGGTAATCAGTTTTTTCAGCGGCGGGAAGTTGTTGCTTGCACGCAATACCAAACCGCGCAGCAGTTTCGCCGGAGCAGTTTCATTGGTAAAGAGTTTCAGCAGCATATTGGTGCCGTGGTAAATCGGATGGGCATGGAGCATATGCTTGGTGCTGTATTTTTCCAGCAGGCTCTTCGCACCAATATCCTGACCGCGTTGCTCGGCCTCAAGAACTAATTTAGCCAAAAGATCAGCACTTGCCAGACCCAAGTTGAAACCGTGCGCAGTAACCGGATGCATACCGACAGCGGCATCGCCGATCAACGCGCTGCGTTTGCCATAGAAACGTTGGGCAATCATGCCGACCAAAGGATAATTGTGAATGGTGCTGACCAATTCCATATCACCCAAACGGCCTTTGAGTTGCTCTTTCACGCTGGCTGCCAACTCTTCCGGCGACATATTTTTAATCGTTTCGGCTTTATCGCTGTCCACCGTAATCACTGTATTGGTCAAGTGTTCTTCCAAAGGCAGCAACGCAATGGTGCGGCCGTAGTGGAAGCATTCATATGCAGTATGCAGGTTGGACAGAGTATGCTTCATGCGGCACACAAACATGGTGCGGCTGTAATCGTGCATATCTGAAGAAATGCCCAATTGACGGCGCGTTTGCGAGAAGCGGCTATCAGCAGCCAACAACAGACGGCCGGTCAATACTTCGCCGCTTTCCAAAATAACTTGCGCCTCATCGTCAGAAGTTTTGACTTCTTTAACATTGGTGCTGGTCAGGATTCTGACGTTGTCAAACTTTGGACACAACTTCATAAGCGGCTTTGCGGATATTGTGATTGAAATCAAACTAGCCCAAAGCAGTCCGCAGGCTCGCCGCGCGCCTGAGTCGGTTGCGGGAAGTGGAGCTGGTAATCGGAATGGCCGTTCAACACTTTTGGCATCGCGCAAAGGATAAAATTTCGTCTTTTGGAATCAAATCCCACATACCCAATCGCTGCATGATTTCACGCAGCGACAAGTGCGTCAATGCGATTTCACGGCCATCATACGGCGGATTTTGCAACACTTCTAAAGGACTTCTTTCAATCAGGGTTATGTTCAACCCGCTTCCGGCCAACTCTGCGGCAAAACTTAATCCGGCAGGGCCTGCGCCGACGACGAGAATATCACTGTGTAAGCTCATGGGAGGAATTCCTTGTATTCAACTGATACGGATTTTTCAGACGGCCTTAAGTTTACTGTGTTTAGCTACATGAGGGTAAATCAAAGGCATTTGATAGATTATATAGAAAAGAGTCGATAGAAGATAAAACAAAGGCCATCGATTGTAAGCACGTTTTTTACTTTGGCCCTAATATAAATCAAGCTTCACGACATACGGATTTTTATCAAACAGACAAAAACAGTCTCGACAAACAAAACCGCATTCCGAAAAGGAATGCGGTTTTCAATCGTAAAACGATTATTCTTCAGAACCGGTGTAAGGACGGATGCTGACGGTTTTACGGTTCAGCGCGCCTTTTGGTTTTGAATTCAACGTAACCGTCGACTTTTAGCAAAACAAAGTGTGGTCTTTGCCCATGCCTACGTTGTCACCTGCGTGGAATTTGGTACCACGTTGACGAACGATGATAGAGCCTGCCGGAATCAGCTCGTTGCCGTGAGGCTTTAACGCCCAAGCGTTTGGCTTCTGAATCGCGACCGTTGCGGGTGCTACCGCCTGCTTTTTACTTGCCATTTGTAATACTCCTGAACTTACTTTGAAATTAGGGCGATTGCCACGATTTCGATTTGGGTGAAATTTTGGCGATGGCCTTTGGCGTTTTTGGTAGTGTTTGCGACGACGCATTTTGAAAATGCGTACTTTCTCGCCACGACCATGAGCAACGACTTTTAGCTGTTACTTTTGCGCCTTCGATAAAAGGTGCGCCTACTTTTACAGATTCGCCGTCAGCAATCATCAAAACTTCAGTCAGTTCGATTTGGCTGTCGAGTTCGGCTGGTATCTGTTCTACTTTCAATTTTTCGCCAACGGAAACTTTGTATTGTTTACCGCCGGTTTTTACGACCGCGTACATACTCAACTCCATGAGAATTAGGTTAACATTCCGCACACCATGTGCGAAACGAGCTATTCTATTTCTATTTGCCTGTTTTGTCAAAATTTATTTTATTTACAAGTGAAAAAGGCCGTCTGAAAGATATGTTGCATGCTTTTTAACTGATATAATCACGCGCTGGATTGCTGATATCTTTATGCAACGTTATTACCCCGACCGAATGTACGGGTTTAAACAGATTTATTGGAGCCTCCGCTCCGTTTTATCAACAGAGAATGTTTTATGCTCGAAAACCTGCCTTACTTCCAACGCCACCTGCCCGATGACCTTGCCAAAGTTAATGCAGTCATCAACCAGCTGTTCAATCCGATGTTGCGCTGATTTCGCAAATCGGCACATACATCATCAGCGCGGGCGGTAAGCGCCTGCGTCCGATTATTACCATTTTGGCAGGCAAAGCAGTCGGGCATGACGATGAAAAACTGTACTCGCTGGCAGCGATGGTGGAATTCATCCACACCTCCACCCTCCTGCACGACGATGTCGTTGATGAAAGCGATTTGCGCCGTGGCCGTAAAACTGCAAACAACCTCTTCGGCAACGCGGCGGCTGTTTTGGTCGGCGACTTCCTATATACACGTGCCTTCCAACTGATGGTTGGCTCAGGCAGTATGCGTATTTTGGAAGTGATGGCAGATGCGACCAACATCATCGCCGAAGGCGAAGTCATGCAGCTGATGAACATCGGCAATACGGATATTACCGAAGAGCAATACGTCCAAGTTATCCAATATAAAACAGCCAAACTGTTTGAAGCTGCCGCTCAAGTCGGCGCAATTTTGGGCAAGGCTTCCCCCGAACACGAGCAAGCCTTGAAAGACTACGGCATGTACGTCGGTACGGCTTTCCAAATCATTGACGATGTATTGGACTATTCAGGCGAAACCGAAGAAATCGGCAAAAACGTCGGCGACGATTTGGCAGAAGGCAAACCTACCCTGCCATTGATTTACCTGATGCGAAACGGCTCCGAGCAGGCAGCAAACGATGTGCGCCACGCTTTGGAAAATGCCGACCGCAGCTATTTTGAAAAAATCCACGACTATGTCGTCAACTCCGACGCTTTGCCGTATTCGATTTTCGAGGCGAACAAAGCTGTCGACAAAGCCATCGCTTCATTGAACGTGTTGCCTGACAGCGAAGTCAAAGAAGCCATGATCCAACTGGCAAAAGAATCCTTGGCCAGAGTATCTTAATCCGATGAATTTCAGCTTTGTCCCTTTGTTTCTGGTTACGCTGATTTTTTTGGGCGTCGTCAGCAACAACAACTCGATTACGATTTCGGCGGCGGTATTGCTGCTCATGCAGCAGACGGCCTTGTCGCAATATCTTCCCTTGGTGGAAAAACACGGTTTGCATCTGGGTATCATCCTGCTGACCATCGGTGTATTGAGCCCGCTGGTTTCCGGTAAAATCCAGATTCCGCCAGTTTCCGAGTTTATCAATTTCAAAATGATTGCCGCCGTCCTTATCGGCATTTTGGTTGCCTGGCTTGCCGGACGCGGCGTTCCATTGATGAGCGAACAGCCTGTTTTGGTAACCGGATTATTAATCGGCACGGTCATCGGCGTTGCCTTTGTCGGCGGCATTCCGGTCGGCCCTTTGATTGCCGCCGGCTTATTGTCTTTTTTTGCCGGAAAGGTTTAAAATTCCCTCCTTTACCGCCTCGCCATAGTTCAACGGATAGAACGTATGCCTCCTAAGCGTAAAATACAGGTTCGATTCCTGTTGGCGAGGCCATAATTTCAATAAAAGCCTTTCATATTCTGAAAGGCTTTTTTATTATCAATAATAAAGGCCATCTGAAACTTTTCAGACGGCCTTCTCATTTCGCCAAACCGTTAACCCGGACGACCATCCGAACGCGGACGGATCAACCAAGGAATATATTTCCATGCGTACAACAGCAAAGAGGCGGCAAACAAAGCGGCGGAGCAACGGATACTGTGCGTGTATGCCGTACCGCTCACAAAGGTTGCCAAAACACGGACAACCGTTGCGGCTATCATCAACCAAAAGGCAACAGGAACCACTTTAGGCGGCGGATAAATGGAGTTGCCGGTATGGCCAAGCGCAGTTCGCGCCATCATACCCAAAGTCAGCACGCCGATACCGCCAACGCCGATAAGGTGCACGCCCAAATTCAGGAAGTTTGAAATCCAATAGGAAAGACCGACCGCAATCAAACCCAAGCCGGTAAACAGATAGCCGGCAAACAAAATCCAAAGCATAGGCTCTTTCAGCACGGCTTTATACCACCAGCGGTACACCTGCACGGTAAAAATCACACCGGCAGCCAGAGCAAACAACGCGGCCAGTCCCGGCAAAATGTTATGCGCCATCAACATGGCGGTCAGCATAGGCAGCCAAAGTGAAGCGTGCGCTACCCATTGAGGGCTGGGAATTTGCGGCACGTTCAGGCGCTTGGACGTAAAGAACGAGATAATCCGCATACCGATCAAACCGATAAATCCGGCCACCATAATTAAACCGGATTGCAAACCGGTCATCAGCGCAATGGCATCAAACGGCTGCACTTTCAGATGGAAGGCGAAATGGGTGCCGCCCAAAACAAAAATAGCGAACACGGCAACATAGTTGCGCTTGTTTTGAGAACGAATTACCGGCAAAGCCATGCATACCGCGCCATACCAGAAAAAGATCGTACCGAATATGCCGCTTGCCGTTACCCCCCAACCAGGAATAAACATACAAATGCGGGCCAACAGCCAAAATGCGGTCAAACCGGCCAACGCCTTACCGCGTGTCGGCGGCTGGCCTGTCCAAGTCGCCACGGCCGTCAATAAGAATGCAATGACAACCAATCCGGCATAGCCCCAAATCATTTCATGGGCATGCCAATAGAAACCCGGCAACTCAGGCGTACCCTGAAAGCCGAAGCCCCAAAGCAGTATAGACAATGCGCCATACAAAGCCGCCAACGAATAAAACGGGCGGAAGGCCATTGCCCAAACCGGGTGTTTGAACAAATCGGTCATGGTGGTTCCTTCAATTTTTATATCATCATAAAACAGCAACAGAGGCCGTCTGAAACTTTTCAGACGGCCATCGACTCCTTTACCTGTTACACATTTTCAGGCAAAGGCAAAAAAGGTTCAATCGCAGGGAAAAGCTCGCGCTCCTCAAAGCGCGCATGATCGCGCAAAGTGACAGCAAACTCCTTATTCCATGATTCATTCATATATTCAGGATGCGCCATCATCGCGCGTAATTTGGCATGATCGCCTTCAAAACGCTGCCGCAACGCAGGGTCAATTTTTATCCCAATACGGCGCAAACATGGTTTCCTCTTCCAAAAAATGTGGCTCAAGCTCAACAAAATGAGGCTCCAGCTCCGCCTGATGGCTTTGATCGGGCGTACGCAGAAGACGGACGCACAACGACAGCGAGCCATGATGTTCGCGGGAAAGTTCTATTAAGGCAGGATGGCGTTTCAAGGGCTTCATAAGTTCGTTATAATGGCAACAGTTTGTCAAACTGGATTAATTCAAATGTTTCAGATATTATGAAACCCAATCCTACATAAAGTCAAACAACCCCTTACCAAACACTACCCTTTTGACATATAAGAAAAATATTCAAAGAGCCAGCCATGTATCTGACCCAACATACCGATTACGGATTGCGCGTATTGGTTTATACCGCCATTAACGATGACACCCTCGTCAATATCAGCACCATTGCCGAAACTTACAATATTTCCAAAAGCCATTTGATGAAAGTGGTTACCTCATTAGTCAAAGGCGGATTTCTGGTCAGCGTGCGTGGCAAAGGCGGCGGTTTGCGCTTGGCAGATGTTCCTGAAAAAATCAACATCGGCGCAGTCGTGCGCCATCTTGAGCCGATGCAGGGTTGTCGAATGCATGGGCGATAACAACGAATGCCTCATCACCCCATCCTGCCGACTGACCGGCATCATTACCGGTGCCATCAAAGCCTTCTTCAACCATTTAGATCAATACTCCCTGCAAGATCTTTTGGACAAACCAACCTACGACATACTCTATACCCCGCGTATCCCCATCAACGAAATACGCAGAATGGTTGATTAAACTTTCAGGCCGTCTGAAAAACAGTCCAGCTATATTGAAATAATCATCAGCCTCTCAATATAGGGGCATGTGGTATTACTCGGAAAAATAAAAATGCCGTCTGAAATTAGGATTCTCAGACGGCATTGCTAATTTTAAAATAATAGAAAGATATCAACCAGAGCAAGCAAAAAGTAACTGTTCGCCATTTACTTATTCCCTAGTCAAAAAGTACGCCAAGTATCTTCCCAATCAACGTAACGGTCTTTTTTCAATACAAAATTGGGAACGTTATATACCAATCCCGGCTCAGGCGGCTGATAATCAAAATCAAGCTCACCATCAATGATTATAGGTGTAACAATGGGATAAGCCTGTTCCGGCCTGAAAAAAGCATTACCTAAATGCTCTTTAACCTTTTCCCTTACAGCTTGCACCTCGTCGAAATTGGTTAACACATCTCCTAAAGTTTCAGAAAGCTGAATATAAACCGCATCATCTGAAAGCTGCTCAACATGGTAGGCAGGGGGCAGAAAGTAGTTTGTCCATACCGAACAAATCACTGTATGCTTTACCAAACACCACACCCCAATACATATCAGGCAGGCAATGGATAAGCTCACAGGTTGCGGCTTGAAACCAATCTATGCCTCCAAACCCATACATATAATAGTCTTGTTTAGGTTGGCGGCTTTCAAAAGGTTCAAACACATCGCCTTCAGATGGCTTTGTGCACTCACTTTAATCAGACCAAAATAGGCTGCCCGGGCGTAGCGGAATTTACGGTGCAGCGTACCGAAGCTTTGTTCGACCACATAACGGGTCTTCGACAAATATCGGTTACGTTTGGTTTGCGCTTCCGTCAGCGGACGGTTGCGGTGGGCTTTGCACATAATGCCGTCTAACAACTGATGCTCTTTCAGATGTTGCCGGTTTTCCTTACTGTCGTAGCCTTTGTCGGCATAGACGGTCGTGCCTTCGGCAATGCCCTCCAACAAAGGGGAAAGATGGTTGCACTCATGGACATTGGCGGGGGTGATGTGCAGTTTCTCGATATAGCCTTCCGCATCGGTACGGGTATGTTGTTTGTAACTGAGTTTGTAGAGGCCGTTTTTCTTTATCCAACGGGCATCTTTGTCCTTACTCGGTGTGGTTTGGCCGCTGACTTGTCCTTCTTCATCGACTTCTATGGCCTGACGCTGTTTGCTGCCGGCGGTCTGAATAATGGTGGCGTCAATGACGGCGGCGGATGCTTTCTCTATTTTTAGACCTTTTTCGGTCAGTTGGCGGTTAATTAGTTCCAGCAATTCGGACAGGGTGTCGTCTTGCGCCAGCCAATTGCGGTAGCGGCATAAGGTGCTGTAATCGGGGATGCTCAGTTCGTCAAAGCGGCAAAACAGGTTGAAGTCGATGCGGGTGATGAGGCTGTGTTCGAGTTCGGGATCGGAGAGGCTGTGCCATTGTCCGAGCAGGACGGCTTTGAACATGGACAACAGGGGATAGGCGGGACGACCGCGGTGGTCTCGAAGGTAACGGGTTCTTTGACGGTTCAGGTACTGTTCGATCGGTTGCCAATCAATCACTTGATCTAACTTCAATAGTGGGAAGCGGTCGATGTGTTTGGCAATCATGGCTTGTGCGGTTTGTTGGAAGAAGGTGGTCATGAGAAATCCCCTAAATGTCTTGGTAGGAATTTAGGGGATTTTGGGGAATTTTGCAAAGGTCTTCAGCTATATCAAAATAATCATCAGCCTATATAGTGGCATGTGGTATTACTCGGAAAAATAAAAAATGCCGTCTGAAATTAAGATTTTTCAGACGGCACGGTTTCTATAGACAATAATTTTCTTAGAAAATATAACGATTATATTCTTTTCAGAAATTACGGATATACTTAATCTCCATACAGTTAAAAGTAATTAATCTGCCATCTAAATAAGAATATTCTAATTGAAGAGCATCATCTTCAAAGCAAATATTTCCAGCTGTAAATGTATTGCCATCTAGCCTACCTGTTATCTTATATTGTGTACTATTACCTATTCTTTCAAAAGGAATAATAACAGATTCATCTGTATTAACCTCTTCCAATATAAACTCATCAATAATGAAATAGTCAAGTTCCACATTGTAAACTTTATTCACTTCAATAGCCATTGGACAACAATTAATGAAACAATATAGATCGTTATTTTCTATAGAAAAAAATATGCAAATTCCTCAATTGTTTCATCCATTTTTTTAGCTTTGCTGAGTAAATCATTTTTAACCTTTCATAAATTATTTTACTTCATAAATTGTTTTATCTTTTTGGATTGCTACGATTTATAGCTTTCCAAAAACTCTTTTTCCACTTTTTTCACATGGATGGTTGTGATGTTACCTTGATGATTTGTTCCTACAAATATAAATTTTGCTATTCCTTCCCAGTATTACCGTAATATTGAACAAATCCATTTCTTATTCCATCTGAATATTCATATCGTATAGGGTATGCCGTTTTTTTATAACATCTCTTCCTATTTTTTTAAATACTCATCAACCGTTGTAGCACCCAGTTCACTACTATGTTTCGTAAAATGAGATAGTAATTTTTCTTCAGATGCAAACTTATAATTATTTGGTGATATTTTAGGTACTTTAACTACTGGCAGAAACGGACTAAAATCATTAAATATACGGCCAGTGGTATCCCATAATGAACCGTATTTAACAGACGTTTCCCTGATAATCAACTGGGACAATTCCGACATACAACCTGTCGAAGCACAGTGTAACCGGGCATAGGTAAATTTATTCCTACGAATGTCGCACAAGCACTATTGCCTTTACATATATCTAAAGCATCTGCCTGATATTTGTTTTGTACCGCTGTAATCGCAGCAATATCCGGTTGAGTTAACCCACTTCGTTTATCGCTTTTGCTTACCGCTTCTCCAATAATTTTGTTGCGACATTCAGCTGTTTTACCCTTACATTCCTTATCCACTCGGTTCCCGATAGCAATGATTTCAGGATCTCCAAGGGCATTATTCTCTACCGCCACAGCAGCAGCATTCGCCGCTATATTCACATCGCCCTTAAACAATGCCACCACACTGCCGGCAATAATCTGCGAGTACCCGATGATTTTTTGGCGATCTTTACTTACATCACGCCCTTTCAACATTTCCTCTGCAACCATTTCCCCAACAGCTGCACCGATTGCACCATCACGACACTTGCCTTGTCGTGCCGCAGCAGCAGCTGCACAGCCTGCTACAGCATGGGCAATTTTATGAGCAATGTAGTGTTCACTTAAATTGACTTTAATTTTGCTTGCAACCTCTCCATGTATAGTTGTTGCCAGAGTTCCTAACGCAGCATTACCCAAATTATCTTTCAAACTACCACCGTTGATAGCAGTATTTACACCTGCAGAGGCAGCTGAATTAATCAGATTAGAAGTAAACTTACCAACCAAGGGGCTGTTGAAAGAATCCTGTATATTCAATCCGCCTATGCCTTGCAACACACCTGCAGTAACGGCAGCAGTCGCAACCTGTTTAACAACGCTGCTCTTACCCAAATCTTTCAAAGTATGGGAAATATTTCCTTTATTGTTAATCAAAGAAACTGCTGTCTGACTAGCTAATGCAGCCACTGCAGCCTTGCCAGCTGCCATTCCCATTGCAGAGAGTGAACCTACTCCACCCGTAGCTGCTACTCCACTGGTAGCTACTGCTCCACCCGTAGCTGCTGCTCCACCCGTAGCTGCTCCACCTGCTGCTACTCCACCTGCTACTCCAGACATAGCACCATAGGACAGTATGGTTACAACAATAACAACTACAGCCGCGGCAGCAGGCGTCAAACCTTCCGCTTTATAATCCCATTTATCATATGCAAGATTAACCTGTTTCCAGTCAACATTCTTGGCCGTCTGCAGCTCTTTCAAATAAGCATATCCTGGTTGTTTTGCCAGCTTCTCAATCTCAGTTTTCAGATTGCCTTTAGGAATATCTGCAATGAAACCACCGGGCGCAGTCAATACCGGAGCAGTCGGGCCTTCAAAGCTCGGCAGTTTCAGGGTTTCAACCGTACTGCCTCGTCCCGCCTGTTTCTGCCATACCGTTGAGTTAGACTCCAGCTTCTCTTCCGATTGAATGCGCTCAACAATACCTTTAAGAATAATTTTGGCATCGGCACGGGCTTTTTCCCCTACGCCTACCTGAATATCTGCACCTGCCAAGGATGTTTTAAATTCCGTACCTTCCAAAACAGTATCCCAACCAGAACGGGTTTTAGCCGTTTCAGCAACAACACGTACGGGAAGCTTGGTCTCATTCAATTCAGTTTTACTGTACTTGCTTTTGTCTACTTTAATGCCTACAAAGCGACGTGTTTTTTGCACATCATGCTCACGCTGATGGATACCTTCAGTAGCCAACAGTTGCAAATCTTCACCTGCAATCAGGCTAACTTTGCCTGCAGGAGCATTAAAACGGGTAGTATTAGCTTCAATACCGCCACCTGCCTGTACGGTAATGCCTTTTGCCGCAGTCAATTCTACCGGAGCCGGAATAATCAAACGGTTTTTAGTGCTATCATATGTGGTTTTTTTCCAAAAAGGGCCACCTCTTTTTCTCCTTGGTTTTTTAGGAAGGTATAAGCATCATTTTGTCCCGCCTCCAGTACAATGTTACTATGGGCTTTAATATCTATACTGCCTGCCGGAGCTTTGATTTCAGATGCGCTAATCACGATGCGTGCATCGTCATGTGCTGTCGCAGCATGAATGCTGACGCCTGTATTACCCGTCAAACGTGATGGTTTTGTTTAGTGCAGATTTATCGTAGTGGCTCTTATATTCAGGCTTACCGATTTCATACATATCGGTCATACCATCGATCACAATGGCTGCACCATCGGAATTTGCGGCTTTAGGTAACGCTCCTGCAGCATAAATATTCAGCTTTTTGAGCCGCAGTAATATCTGAACCATTAATTTCTATGCCATTGGCTGAAATCAGATCGATATTTTTGTGCTGAAAGTCGAGCCTGTTGGTATTCGCTACCTTTAGGTTTCTTGCCCTTAACCTCTTTATTAATAGAGTTAGTGTAAAAAATCAAGCGAATCAGATCTGCCTCTAGAGACTTAATAAGAGGAGTAGTCGGTTCTAGTTGTGCGCCGTTTACTATTTTAAAAAAATAGGTCCTTTTTCTTAGTTTTTCTTAATTCGGCAAGTTGTTCTGGCGTGAATCTTTTTGGCAAGTTCTTCCTGTTTTTAATTTGGCAATTCTCTCCTGCAGCTCTTTTTGACTTTTCATTAAGCTCAGATACTTTTTTTGAACAGGGATATAATTGTTTAATGTATTGTTAACTGCCTCAATATTCAATTTACCTTTGGTAGTCACTACCGACAGTTTCTTACCAGCAGTAATTTTTGCAGCCTTAATGTCAGCTTCCCCCGCAAGTAAGCGTACATCACCTTTAGCCTCTAACGTAGAAACACGCGCACTAGGAGCTCCGGCATTACCACCCTGAGCAGTCAGAACCAGTTTATCACCACCCTGAATATTCAAATCCGTATGTGCACTGATGCGATTAGAAGGCTCTATAGTCAATGTTCCACTCTTCGCAGAAATATCTAAGCGACCAGCCAATGATTTCAGCTCGGCATTAGCTTCCAAAGTTTTGGTAGGAACTGTACTCCAATCAATCTTGCCACGCTTAATAAGTGCACCACCAGATTGGATATTAATGGCACCTGCACGTAAAGTAGTGTTATCGGCAACTTGGGTATAACGTGAACTGAGTACCAATGCACCATTGGCAACCAATTTATTGGAGGAAGGACGCTTGTCATTCTGTACAATATGACCGGCAGTTTTACCTTGAGCAGTAACAACCATGTGCTGATGTGCGTAGGCATCTACCTGATTTAATACCACACGCTCATTTTGAGCATTAATCTGTATATTGTGGGCAGCTTCCAACTTGGCATTTTTCTATACTTAAAGCACGATCAGAATGAATATTCAACGCACCATTTTGCGCATGCAGTTTCAGATCCTTTAAGTTTGCATTGCCACCATTATTTTGAACATTAATGTTTTTTACCACTAATAGAATTAGACTGCTTGCCATCCCCAACTTCCATGCCGTTACCCGCAGAAGTCTCACATCACCTGCTGATGATGTGATATTGGCGTTACTTGCTTTCAGATGGCCTTTATTAATAGAACCTACATTTACATCTGATTTAGCCACAAGGGTATTGGTGCCATTAAGATCAACGTTACCATCAGCTAAGACGGAAATTCTGCCTTCTTTGGTAGTAGCATTCAGACCCTCTGCGACGATGCTACCCGCCTGTGTATTAGCATCAATGTTTTTGAGCAGCATTCAGCTTAGAATTACGGATATTTATTCCTTCATTTAATGCTCTCAACTGCACACTACCTGAAGTAGTATTTAAATTAGCATCGGAAACTTGAAGTTTACCTGCTTCAACATTAATGTTATCTGTAGCGGTAACTGTTTTACCACTGCCGCTTACATTGACGGTACCACTACCTCTCAAATTGACATTACGAGCAGATAAATCTTGATCGACATTCAGATTCAGACTCTTGTCTGCTTGAGTATAAAGATTTCCGAAGTATTCAGCTGCGATGTTTTTTTGCACTGATGTTATCATCAGCCATCAATACTAAATTTTTTCCAGCTTTAATACTACCGCCATTCATTTGAATATTAGATTCAATGGTAGGCTGCTCCAGCGACACCGGTTTGCCTGCTTCAATATGTGCAGTGTCTTTTGCCTCAATAATTGCTGAACTACCGATACTACCATTAGTCAATACAGTAACATTTTTCGGCAGACATTCGTGCATTGTTACCTAATTCCACATTGCCTACACTGCTGCTTTGGATATAATCTCCCGCCTGAATGCTTGCATCTTTAAGTACAGTACGTCCGTCGGCAGACATGCTGACAAAACCTTTGTTATTAACAACCTTAGCCTGGCCTTCAACCACTAAATTTCTTTCTGCATTCAATACGGTAGCAGCAGGAATGCTGCCAGTATTCTGTACTGTAGCACCATTACGCAGACCAATATCCTCAGCAGTATCAATTACTAGCAAACCTTTGCTTTCAATCTTACCGCCATTGGAAATAAAAAGCACCGGCTGCCCCTTTTTTTCAGTAGTGACAATACTTAAGTACGTTGATGATGCTTCTGTACTATCATTAGTAGTAGCAATACGCCCACTGTTTTCTATCCTGCCTGAAGAAGTAACAACAAGTTGTTTAGCTGCCTCCAATGTACCAGCATTTTTAACACCAACACCTTTTTCATTAGCGACCAATGCAATACTTTCAGCGTACATACCACCTAATGCAGCCGTATCAATAGCAGTAATTGGTTTAGCTCCCTCTGCAAGGCCTTCACTGATGCTACCATTGCCATAGTCTACTTTTTGTGCTCCTGTAGAAACTGTTAGATTCTTACTCTGCAATTTCCCCTGCAGAAATGCCGCACGTGCTAAAATTTCAGTATAGTCAGCCCCTCCTTTATCATTCCAGCCTGCAGAACCAACAGTAAATGTACCATTGCGAACATCAAAGCCGGTCAGCGAACCATCTTTACCAATTTGAGGAGTACCTGTAGTTAAAATACCGCGACCTACGTTCTTAAAACCACCCCCGTTAACTACAATCCCATTAGGATTAGCAACAATAACATCGGCTTTTTGGCCACTTACAGTAACAATGCCATTAAGTTTGCTGGCAGCGCCACGTACTTCATTTAAAATTAACCCTGCACTGCCTTTTGCTAAAAATGGATTATGATTGCGATCATTATTCAACAAAACGCCCCTAGCATCCACATCGAACTGTGTATAGCGGTTATGACTCAAACCTTTACCATTTGGCGTTTGAATATTAACTAACGGCGCACCCGTATTTGCTTTAAGAATAACTGCTTGTTGGTTTTTTGGAGCCGACTTATCAGTAATAATTTGTGCATTGGCAGGAACAACCATACTAAGTGACACTAATGAACAAACTAAAGTCTTAAGAGTAGTCTTGAGAGTAGACCCAAGAGAAACATGAGAATTATCTGAAACAGTATGACTAGAGGAGGAACCTGCCTGCCGCCCTTGCCTTGACTGTTAGTATTTTTCAGCAACAGCAACCATAGTACCGTGCTTTTTTTATTGAAGATAATACGGTGTAAACCTTTATTCATCTTAAAATTCCTTTTTGAATTTAATGGTAAATTTAGTTATAATATAAGTGTCGCATTTTTAAAATGCAGAATTATCTAGAAATTTTTAAACATTGCTAGATAATATGATATGGTTTCAGTGCAATCATGCCTTAAAAACTATAGTTCGCACTGAAACCGTAAGTAGTTTTGGCCGTCTTAAAACCTTCAGGTTTATGTAGCGGCTTACCCATAAATAAGTTGTAATACAGATTTCCACCTATTTTTTGACTGCCTTTAAATCCTATTGTCGCTCCAGTCAAACCTTTTCTTGTCATATATTGGGTACTTTCTCCAGAAACATGTCCCGTATCCACACCAAAATAAAATTGGTGACGTGGATGAAAATACCAAGCTAAAGTATGCTGCCAATAAAAACCACGCTCCCCAGACAAACTCTGTTCTCCATCAAATCCGCGAACAGTATAGCGGTTACCAATAGTAAGCTTATCTTGTGAAACTAATGGCGTTTTATTCCATTGTGTAAACAATGAAGTTTCATATGAAAATTGTTGCTTACCCAATTTAAAAGGGACTGAGGCATCTATTTCAGCCGTAATGACTTTCATACGTGAAGCGTCAGTACTATCGTCTTCTTCCGATACCGGGATACTTTGCCGCATACCGGTACCACGCTTATAAGATAACTTGCCCTCAAGCTGCCAGTGTCCCAAATAGGCACGATGGCGAAGCTCAGCCTCCCAACCAGCCATGCGATGACGCTGCACCTCAATTTCCGTATCATCAATATATTTGGAAACCTGTCTAGACCATAATTTAGCAGCAACTGTAGCCTTATGATGACCATTACGCCAAATCATACGCTCCGCAGTCAAATCGTTACCATATTGTTTACCATTATAATCATAATTTACGGTATAACCTTCAGTCGCCTCATGATAGCGGTAACCACTATGATTAAAAGAGAATAGCCATTTTTGGGCCGGTACCGAATAATGCACACTATAACTCCTAGAACCGCTTTTAGTTTCGATACCATTTTCATCAGTTAACTCTGTTTGATGTGCTAAACCGCGTCCATAGGAAACATAAAATAGATCACTTAAGCCAAATGGATTATCCACTGATAAGGAAGAATTACCTCGATATTTACCTGTAGTTTTACTGCCAGAATCATCTATACCAATACTGACTCGAACCGGCTTGTCTTGTCGCCAATTTACGAGTAAATCACTTTTACCTTCTTCCTCGGATGGCATAATCTGGATATCCGCCTCTATACTTGGCAAGCGACGTAAATTTTCTAAACCTTGTTCTACATCTTGTAAATTTAGTATTTTATTTTTACGCAAAGGGAATTTATTGTTAAATGCACTAATACTTCCCTCAGCTGTTTTTTTATTTCTCTTTTCTTGATAACGAATATCCCCTACTTCACCTGCTATTATATCTATTTTCAATATTCCATCAGTCATATCCTGTGGTTGTATAATTGCCTGAGAAGTAATATAGCCATGCGAGTAAGATTTGTTGAGTGGCCTTTTGCAACTTTTTGCAGATTATTGGCACCCAAGCACATCCCTGACTGAAAACCAGTTTTTTCAATTGCTTCACTAGGCAAAAAAGAAAATGCTCTGTTAGTCCCACTAGTTAAATCAATATGCTTAACTTGTGTACAAGGTATTTCACCATTTTCGAGAAGATAAGAAATAGTTTCAGATGCTCGTTCAAGCATTACATCTGATTCCATTTGTAATTTTGCATCAATTGACTGCTGATGCTGCATAGACCGGATTAATTCTGCATCATTGCTATCACCAGCCAAAAGCATAATTTGGCAAAAAAATATTAGAGCAGGAAATAGGGATAAAACATGAATTTTCATTTTATTAATAATAATTGACAAAACGCCATGCTATCATGATAAACTAGATATGTAAAATTAAATTAATTATTATAACTCTTTGAATCTTAACCCCACCACAAACCAATAAATACAAAAATGCCCGAAGCCAAAAGCCTCGGGCATTTTTAATATTTGGTGGGTCCGGTGGGTTTCGAACCCACGACCAAGGGATTATGAGTCCCCTGCTCTAACCCCTGAGCTACAGACCCGTCAAGAGTAGATGCGGATTATAGCATAACTTATTGCTTGTTCAAGATGCCGAGCAAATGTTTCAGACGGCCTGTTGATTTTCTATTCGGGCATTATGCCGATACGCCCAATGCTTCCCAAACTTTCAAAGCGTCCAATGTTGCTTTGACATCGTGAACACGGATGATTTGCGCGCCTCTAGCCACTGTGGCCAAAGCGGCTGCGACGCTGCCGTGTACGCGTTTGGCGGCATCTTGTTCGCCTGTCAGTTCGCCAATCATACGTTTGCGCGATACGCCGATCAGAAGGGGGAATCCGGTTGCGTCCATCAACTCAGGCAAATGTTTTATCAGGGTGATGTTGTGTTGCAGGTTTTTGCCGAAACCGAAGCCGGGGTCTAGCGTGATGCGTTCAGGGACAATGCCTGCTTGAACGCATTCTGCCGCGCGTGCTTTTAAATAACGCGCGACTTCTTCGACGACATCTTGATATTGCGGATTAAGCTGCATGGTTTTGGGCAAACCCTGCATGTGCATGAGACACACACCTGTATTCGGCTGTTGCGCCAATAATGCGACTGCGCCTTCATCACTCAATGCGGCAACATCGTTAATAATATCGACGCCGCCTTGCGCCAAGGCTTTTTCCATAATCGCCGTGCGGCGTGTGTCCAAGCTGACAGGAACATTCCACTTGGCCACTTCTGCCAAAACCGGCTGCACCCTGGCCCATTCTTCTTCGAGAGAAACATCATCCGAACCCGGACGGGTAGATTCGCCGCCGATATCGAGAATATCCGCACCGTCTTTCAGTAGCTGCTCGGCATGTGCCAATGCTATTTGAACATTTTGCGAATAGGTGCCGCCATCGGAAAATGAATCGGGGGTCAGATTGACAATGCCCATAATTTTCGGTTTGTCTAAGGCGATTTCAAATCGGCCTGTCTGCCAAATGTGCGTGTTCATAATGCTTCCATTGATAAAATAATAGGATAGAGGCCGTCTGAAACTTTTCAGACGGCCTTTAGGTTTTGACTTCAAAACAGTAAATTACATTCCGCCGTAATTCGGTCCGCTCGCGCCTTCGGGACAAATCCAAGTGATGTTTTGCGTCGGGTCTTTTGATGTCGCACGTTTTGCAGTGAACACAGTTGGCGGCGTTGATTTGCAGGCGCGGACTGCCGTTTTCTTCGACGATTTCATATACGCCGGCCGGACAATAGCGGGTTTCGGGCGAGGCGTATTCTTTGTAGTTTACGTCTATCATGACCTGAGGATTTTTCAGCACCAAATGGTCAGGCTGGTTTTCTTCGTGCGCAAGGTTGGCAAGGAAAACGCTGCTCAAGCGGTCGAAGGTCAAAACGCCGTCAGGCTTCGGATAATCAATCGGCTTGCATTCGGCGGCTTTTTTGAGCTGCTCGTTGTCTTTGCCGTGATGTTTCAAAGTCCAAGGGGCTTTGCCTCTGAAAATCATCTGGTCGATACCGGTATAGACGGAGCCGAGGTAAACGCCCCATTTGAATGACGGACGGACATTGCGCGCGGAGTAAAGCTCTTGATACAGCCAGCTTTGTTCAAAGCGTTGCTGATAATCGGTGGCCTCTTTGCCGCTATCGAAGCTTTCCACTTCTTCGAGGTTTTCTAACAAAGGAAATACGGCTTCTGCGGCAAGCATGGCGGATTTCATGGCCGTATGAATGCCTTTGATGCGCGGCATATTCAGGAAACCGGCCGCATCGCCGATTAAAACGCCGCCTTTGAACGAGAGTTTCGGCAGGCTTTTGCAAACCGCCTTCAATCAGCGAACGTGCACCATACGCGATACGGCGGCCGCCTTCGAAGGTTTTGCGGATTTCGGGATGGGTTTTGAAACGTTGGAACTCTTCAAACGGCGACAGATAAGGGTTTTGATAATCCAAACCGACCACAAAGCCGACAGCAACTTTGTTTTCGTCAAAGTGATAAATAAACGAGCCGCCGTAGGTTTTGCTGTCCAACGGCCAGCCTGCACTGTGCATCACCAAACCGGGCTGATGTTTTTCAGACGGCACTTCCCAAATTTCTTTAATGCCCAAGCCGTAAGTTTGCGGCTCGCTGTTTTGGTCGAGCTTAAATTGTTCAATGACTTGCTTGGAAAGCGAGCCGCGACAGCCTTCGGCAAATATGGTTTGCTGCGCCCAAAGCTCCATGCCTGGCTGGAATGAATCGGTCGGTTCACCGTCTTTGCCCACGCCCATATTGCCGGTCGCAATGCCTTTGACCGAACCATCTTCGTGATAAAAGCACTTCGGCGGCGGCAAAGCCCGGATAGATTTCCACGCCCGATACTTTCCGCCTGCTCCGCCAGCCAGCGGACAACTTCGCCCAAGCTGGCGATGTAATTTGCATGGTTGTCGAAATTCGGGGTAACCGGCAAGTTGAAGGCTTTTTTCTCGGTCAGGAACAAAACCCTGTCCTTCGTCACTGTACGCGTCAGCGGCGCGCCTTTTTCTTTCCAATCAGGAATCAGCTCATTCAAAGAAATCGGATCGATGATGGCACCGGCCAGCGAGTGCGCACCGGCCTCCGAACCCTTCTCCACCACGCAAACGCTGATTTCGCGCCCATTCTTTTCGGCAAGCTGCTTGAGTTTGATGGCGGCAGACAAACCCGACGGGCCTGCGCCGACAATCACGACATCGTATTGCATACTGTCGCGCTCGATGGTTTCTGTCATAGTGGTTCCTGTATTGTCATTATTCAATTTAATCCGCTAATTATACAGCCTGGACATATAGTTACCAAATACAACAAAAGGCCGTCTGAAACTTTACTCAAATTTCAGACGGCCTTTACTGTATTCAAAAGATTACTGCGCTTTGGTTTCCGTTACAAAACCGATTTTGCTGATACCGGCTTCGCGCGCCGCTTGCAGGGCTTGGTTGACGTAATCGTATTCAACCGCTTTATCCGCCGCAATCGCCACAATCACATCTTCGTTTTTCGCTTTGGCTTCTTTCAGCTTGGCGGTTACCGTTGCCAAATCCACTTTGGTATCGGAATCGCCGCCAACAACATAAGCACCACTGGCATCAATGCTCAAACGCAAAGGATCTTTAGGCTGCTGCTTATCCTCTTTCGCCGCTTTTTCCGAAGCAGTCGGCAACTCCAAAGGAATCGAGTGGGTCAGCACCGGCATGGTAATCATAAATACAATCAGCAACACCAGCATCACGTCCACCAAAGGTGTAACGTTGATATCCGACATCGGCGCATCATCGCCGGAATTCATTGATCCGAAAGCCATGGTTTAATCCTTTTTGGTTCAGAAGGCGGACATGCAGGGTCATGTGCAAATGCGTCCATATCTTGCGCGATGGTTTTTTTGTACCGCGATTGAGGAAGTTGTACGCCAATACGGCCGGAATCGCCACAAACAGACCGACAGCAGTCGATACCAAAGCCTCACCAATCGGACCGGCTACCGCAGCAATGCTCATTTGACCGCTTTCGCTGATGCCGATCAGGGCATGGTAAATACCCCAAACAGTACCCAACAAACCGATAAAAGGAGCAGTTGCGCCGATAGAGGCCAAAGCGGTCATACCGTAGTCGAACTGGCGCATGGTTTGGGACATGCTGTTGTGGATGTGAACAACCAAGTATTCGTTCAAAGGCAATTCGTCAATCAGCGATTTGCTTGTCGTTTGACGGTAGTTTTGGTATGCGCGCAGAGACTCATCGGCAACATTGCTCATCGGTGCTTCTACCGCTTTGGCTTTCTGTACAGCATCGGCCAGCGTAAACGCATTCAACATCAACTCTTTTACCTGAGCATTGCCTTTTTTCGCTTTACGGTATTTGATGCAGCGGATCACGATAACGCTCCATGTTACCACGCTCATCAACAACATCAGGACAAATACACCAATCAGTACCACATCACCTGATTTGAAAACTAAACTTAAATCCATAATTTTTCCAAGTTAAAAATAAAATTAAAATTTCTATCGGGTCATTTAAAAATTTCCCAACAGCATATATTTCTAATCAATCAGCTTAGGCCTAGATACTTATTCGAGCGTGAATTTGACAGGTACTTTAAATTCAGTCCAAACACTTGCATGACAGCTACCATCTTTAACGGCTTTACGCGCTGCATTATCCAGACGACTATAACCACTTGATTTATTCACACTAATTGAATCCACTTTACCGCCGGGACCAACCAAGACTTTCAAAACAACCAAGCCCTCTTCACCATTTTCAGTGGACAGTGAAGGATACGGAGGTCTCGGAATATGGCAGGTTCCTTTTGCAGGATTGCCTTTACTGCTGCCGGCACCTGTACCGCTGCCACCTCCGCTACCGCCGGTGCCGGAACCATGTTCGCCTTTCGCACCGCCGCTGCCGGATCCGCTGCCTTCACCACGGCCGCTGCCTGTACCTTTCGTACCGCCGCCGTTGCCTTTTTCCTTCTCCGCCCAAGGCTTTTGCCTTCTCCGTTGCCTTTACCGTTTTCAGCAGTGTTCGGCCCGGTTTTTGCTGCCTGAGTATTCAGATGCTTTAGGGAGATGGTTTAGGTTCTGCCTTCGGCTCTGGTTTTTGGTTCAGGTTTTGGCTCGAGGCTTCGGCTCAGGTTTGGGTTCCGGCTTAGGCTCAGGGCTTAGGTTTCTCGATAGGTTTCGGTTTTTCCTTTTGCTGCACGATATCCGCTTTTTCTTTTTTTCGTTACACAGGTTTGATAACAGGTTTAGGCGGCTCGACAGGCTTAGGTTTAGGTTTCGGCTTGGGTTTCGGTTGTTCGGGGGTAGGCTCGGGGGCGGCAGGTGCGCCTTCGCCCTCAGGACTACCGTCGCCACCGCCGAAATCGCCTAAATCGACAAATTCAATATTCGCCATTTCGACAGGAGGCGGTTTGTGCGCGTGCCATAAAAGTGCAGCCAAGCCGACGTGAATCAACGCAACGGAAGTCACGACGGCTGGAGTTAAAATTCGTTTTTTATCCATAATTCCGTTATGTTAATAGCAACAATTCCCGTTTGCAAGTCGTTTTACAGTCAAAATAAGCATTAATGCTTATAGAGAAAGTTTATAGACCTGCTGTTTTAAAGGCTGCATATCATAATATGATATTAGCTCTCATTACTAATATTATCAAACAAAAGGCAGTTTTGAAAGATAAACGGTATTTTAAAAGCCATCGACTCTTACAATCTTTATGCCATCCGCGCATTAAACCAATATCGAAACCTCATCAGACCGATAAAAATTCAAATGGTTTCAAACCATCTGTATTTTTTATCCATAAAACATCAGGCCGTCTGAAAACATTCTTTCAGACGGCCTGATTCAAACAAAATCATTTTTTCCGTTTCGCCCTTGGGTGCGCCTCATCATAAACGCGCGCCAAATGGTCAAAGTCCAACTTTGTATAAACTTGCGTAGCGGAAAGGTTGCTGTGCCCCAACAATTCCTGCACAGCACGGATATCGCCCGATGCCTGCAAAAGATGGGTTGCATAGCTGTGGCGCATCATGTGCGGCGAGATATGGCTGGCGCTGCCCACGCGCACCGCCCACGCCTGCAGGCGTTTTTGGATTTGACGTTGCCCCAGCCTACCGCCGTTCTTATTGGTGAACAAGGCCTGCTCACCCTCTTTGGCAATACGCACCGCCAAAATAATCGCGCAATGCCGCAATGCTTTTTAGCCACCAAAGGCACTTGCCGTTGCTTGCCGCCTTTACCATTCACACTGACCCAACCTTCGTCCAAAACGATACCGTCCAGATTCAAACCTTGTATCTCGCTCAGGCGTAAGCCGCTGCCATACATCAATTCAAACATGGCCTTATCGCGCACGTCCAACTCGTCATCAACCGGCGCATGGTCAAGGATATGGTTTAAAGGCTCTTGCGGCAGCGCTTTGGGCAGGCGTTCTGGCAGGCGCGGCGCTTTCATATTAAATGTCGGGTCGCTTTCCATGACTTCTATCTGCACCCAGCCAACTGCAATACTGCCGCCATACCGACAATTTCCGCGCCAAGCTGCTTTCGCTCAAGCCCTTTTGCGACAGCTTTTTCAATACCGCCACAAAATCACGGCGCGTCGGTAGGCCGTTTTCCAGATTATCGGGCAACAGGCGCATCAACTCACTCAAATCGCGCCGATAAGCGGAAACGGTATGCTCCGATTTACCTTGTTGCAGCAAGGTTTTCAGATAGCGCTCAAAATGGAGCGCAAAATGGTTTGATTCCGCCATTTCAGACGGCCTCCAATGCCGTTTTCAATGCCGAAGGCAGACGGCAGACACGCTGCTTGCCATAATCGAAACACACCATGCCTGTCTGCACTTTCGCCAGCACAAGGCCGTCTGAAATCCTACGGATACGGTACAGCAAAGAAAAGCCCACTCCGGCCACACCCGCCGCCCCCATTTCTACCGACAGCTCATCGCCATGATGACCTTGCGCCAGATACTGCACCGCCGCATCCGCCATAATCAGGCCAGCCCCTCCGGCATCCATTTCGCTCCAACCCAGCTTCGCCAGCCAACGCATCCGCACTTCATGGCACAAACGCAACACCGCATCGTTCGCCAGATGATCTCCATAGTTCACATCGCCCACCTGCACCGTCAAGGCCGTCTGAAACAAAGGCTTATCACACTCGGCCACCGAAATCCTATCCATTTTGCACACCCGTTTTCAATACTCTGCCATTATAAACCGAGACCCTGTTCGTTAATATATAAAAACAATGTAGCAGCTTGTAGTTTTTCATTTCAAAAAACATTATAATTTATCGGATAAATTTACCCTTCACTACTTCAGGAGCTTCTCATGGCACTCGTATCCATGCGCCAACTGTTGGACCATGCAGCCGAAAACAGCTACGGTCTGCCCGCATTCAACGTTAACAACCTCGAACAAATGCGCGCCATCATGGAGGCGGCCGACCAAGTCAACGCCCCCGTTATCGTTCAAGCATCCGCAGGCGCACGCAAATACGCAGGTGCCCCATTCCTGCGCCATCTGATTTTGGCCGCCGTCGAAGAATTCCCGCACATCCCTGTCGTGATGCACCAAGACCACGGCGCATCTCCTGATGTTTGCCAACGCTCCATCCAACTGGGCTTCTCCTCCGTCATGATGGACGGCTCGCTGATGGAAGACGGCAAAACCCCTTCTTCTTACGAATACAACGTCAACGCCACCCGTACCGTGGTCAACTTCTCCCACGCCTGTGGCGTATCCGTTGAAGGCGAAATCGGCGTATTGGGCAACCTCGAAACCGGCGAAGCCGGCGAAGAAGACGGCGTCGGCGCAGTGGGTAAACTTTCCCACGACCAAATGCTGACCAGCGTCGAAGATGCCGTACGTTTCGTTAAAGATACCGGCGTTGACGCACTGGCTATTGCCGTTGGCACCAGCCACGGCGCACTGAAATCACCCGTCCGCCCACAGGGCGACGTATTGCGTATCGACCGCATCAAAGAAATCCACCAAGCCCTGCCGAACACCCACATCGTGATGCACGGCTCCAGCTCCGTTCCGCAAGAATGGCTGAAAGTCATCAACGAACACGGCGGCAAAATCGGTGAAACCTACGGCGTACCGGTTGAAGAAATCGTCGAAGGCATCAAACACGGTGTCCGCAAAGTCAACATCGATACCGACTTGCGCCTCGCCTCTACCGGCGCCATCCGCCGCTTCATGGCAGAAAAACCCATCCGAATTCGACCCGCGCAAATACTTGAGCAAAACCGTCGAAGCCATGAAACAAATCTGTCTTGACCGCTACCTCGCATTCGGTTGCGAAGGCCAAGCCGACAAAATCAAACCGATTTCTTTGGAAAAAATGGCAACCAAATACGCCAAAGGCGAATTGAACCAAATCGTTAAATAATCCGTATCTCGGATTCACACTAAGGCCGTCTGAAAACTTGAAAATAAGGTTTCAGACGGCCTTTGCTAGGGAAAATTTATAGTAAAAATCTTCCACCGACTACACATCAAAAACACATCGAAAGCAAACATGAAACTCGCCGTTATTTTGCCGGCCTATTGTGCCGAAGCTTATTTGCCCGAATGCTTGGATTCGGTATTGAATCAAACATTCCGCGACTTTTTCGTCATCGCCATCAACGATGCTTCAACAGACAAAACCGGTGAAATCCTCGAGGCTTACGCAGCCAAAGATTCACGTTTGCAGGTTTTCCACCTTCCGGAAAACAGGGGCGAGCCGTTTGCCTGCCAATTTGCCATGAATATGCTCAAAGACGTAGAGGTCGAATATGTGGCACGAATGGACGCGGACGATATTTGCGCCTTGGATCGTTTTGAAAAACAGATTCAGTTTTTAGACAGCCATCCCGAAATCGATATTGTCGGCAGCCAAGCCACCATCTTTTTCGACGACCAAACCGGAAGAGAACCCGTTTTAAGCGACCTCCCCCTGCTCGACAAAGACATTAAAGCCTTTCTCTCCTTTGCCGCCCAAAACATGTTCAACCCCACCACCATGTGGCGGCACGATAGCATTAAAAACCTTGGGATAAACTACACCGCGACAGAAACCGCTCCCGATTTCCATATGTGGGTACAATGCGCCCTACATGGCAAAACCTTTGCCAACCTGCCCGAGTCTTTGTTGTCATACAGGATACACACAACTCAAGAAAGCAAAAAAAGAGACAAAATCAACAGATCCGTCCAATACACCATGGAACTGTGGATCAGTCATCTCTTCCCTGATTTAAACGCGACGGAAGTAACGCTCTTAAGCCGCATCTTGTACGAAAAGCAACTGCGCTTGACCACTGAAGAGCTTAAAACCATTTTTGCCGCGTATGACAGAATCAGCAAAGACCGCAGCATTTCTTTGTTTGGCGAAGACCGCAATACGATGTTCGACATGATGGACAATTTCTTCAATTTCTTAAAAAGCCGGTTGAAATTCACTTAAATTATAAAAGGCCGTCTGAAACCTCGTTTCAGACGGCCTTTATCTATTTCAAAATCAATCTAAATCAGAACAAGCCGTGAATCACGCCTTCTGCGTCCACATCAATTTTCTCGGCAGCCGGAACTTTCGGCAGACCCGGCATCTTCATCATATTGCCGCACAAGGCAACAATGAAGCCCGCACCGGAAGAAACGGTAATGCCGCGCACGGTAATGCGGAAGCCTTCAGGGCAGCCCAAAAGTTTGGCGTTGTCGCTCAAAGAATATTGGGTTTTCGCCATGCAGACCGGCATTTTGTCCAAGCCCAGTTTTTCCAGTGAAGCGATTTCGGCAGACGCTTCCGCGCTGAAATCAACATCTTCCGCACCCTCACTTTTTGGGCAATCGCACGGATTTTGTCTTTAATGCTCAACTCAACATCGTAGGCAAACTTGAAGTTATTCGGTTGGTTTTCGATGGCGTTGACGACTTTGTGCGCCAAGTCTGCACCACCCACGCCGCCTTTGCCCCATACTTCGGTCAGAGAAACTTCAACGCCGTGTTCCGCACAGGCTTTTTCAATCATGGCCAACTCGGCATCGGAGTCGGACACGAAGCGGTTGATGGCAACCACCACAGGCAGGCCGATACGTTTTTCAGGTTGAAATGTGTTTCAGCAGATTAGGCAGGCCTTTTGCCAACGCTTCGAGGTTTTCTTCTCCGAGGTTGGCACGCTCCACGCCGCCGTTGTATTTCAAGGCGCGGACGGTGGCGACGACGACGGCTGCGTCGGGTTTCAAACTGGCAAGGCGGCATTTGATGTCGCAGAATTTTTCCGCGCCCAAATCCGCGCCGAAGCCTGCTTCGGTTACAGCATAATCGGCAAGGTGTTTCGCCAAACGGGTGGCCGTTACAGAGTTACAACCGTGGGCGATGTTGGCGAACGGGCCGCCGTGTACAAAGGCCGGCGTGCCTTCGATGGTTTGTACCAAGTTAGGCTTAATCGCATCTTTGAGCAATGCCGCCATCGCGCCATTCGCTTTCAAATCTTTGGCGTAAACAGGGCTGCCGTCTTTAGCGTAAGCGACAAGGATATTGCCCAAACGCTCTTTCAAATCGCTGATGTCTTTAGCAAGACAGAATACCGCCATCACTTCGGAGGCAACGGTAATATCAAAACCGTCAGGACGCATCACGCCGTCAACAGGTTTACCCATGCCGTCGATGATGTTGCGCAACTGACGGTCGTTCATATCGACCACGCGACGCCACAGCACACGTTTCGGATCGATGTTCAACTCGTTGCCTTGGTAGATATGGTTATCAAGCATGGCGGCGAGCAAGTTATTCGCCGCACCAATGGCGTGGAAGTCGCCGGTAAAGTGCAGGTTGATGTCTTCCATCGGCAACACTTGGGCATAGCCACCACCTGCCGCGCCGCCTTTAACACCAAACACCGGACCCAAAGAAGGCTCGCGCAGGGCGATAACCGAGTCTTTGCCGATATGGCGCAATGCATCCGCCAAACCGATGGTTACAGTGGTTTTACCCTCACCCGCAGGAGTCGGATTAATGGCGGTAACCAAAATCAGACGGCCTTGTTTTTGCGGCAGCTTGAATGCTTCGGCAGGATTGATTTTGGCTTTGTAATGACCATAGGGCTCGATGTTGTCAACGTTCAAACCCAGCTTGGCGGCAATTTCACCAATCGGGCGCATGGTGGAAGACTGGGCAATTTCAGCATCGGTTTTGAAGCTCATGATTTTCCTTTATTGAGAGAGGGAAAGGCCGTCTGAAACAATATAATAAAGACGGCTGGAAGAAAAAAGAATATTCGTTCTATTATAGCGTTTTCCAAAGACAAACCGCAGTGAAAATTTCGATATTTCATCAACAAGCGGATTCATATTGTCAACAATTTGAAACAAAGGAAGAAAACATGAGCAGCAACGCATGGCTGTTTTGGGCATTAGCATCGGCAGGCTTCGCCTCATTAACTGCCATTTTTCGCCAAAAATGGGTTTACAAGGCATAGATTCGGATTTCGCCACCTTTATCCGCACCTTGGTCATTCTCGCCGCTTTGGTATTGTTTTTAACCTACACCGGCAAATGGCAGGGCGTGAACGGCTTTACCGGCCGCAACTGGACATTCCTCATCCTATCCGGCCTCGCTACCGGCGCATCTTGGCTCGCCTATTTTAAAGCCCTGCAACTGGGCAACGCCTCGCAAGTCGCACCCGTCGACAAATTCAGCCTGGTCTTGGTCGCCCTGATGGCCGTGGTTTTCTTAGACGAACGCCCAAGTACGCAGGAGTGGATAGGCTTAGGCTTGGTAACCGCAGGCGTATTGACTTTGGCTTTGAAACGATAAAGATTGGAATATCAAAAAAAGGCTGTCTGAAAAATTTCAGACGGCCTTCGTTTCAACCAATCAGCTCAATATTAATTTGAACCGACTTTGATTTTTGCCACAAGTTAACAGACAGTTTTTTTCGCATCTGCGCTCATTTTGAGGCATGACGAAACCGTCTTTCATGTCTTGTTCGTTCGGGAAAATAGAACGTGTATTCACCAGCTCGGCAGGCATTTTTTCGCGTGCAGGTTTGCTGGCCGGTGCGAAGGTTACGGCGATACCGTTTTTCGCAGCCACTTCGGGATCCAACGTGTAGTTGATGTATTTGTGGGCATTGACGATGTTTTTCGCATCGGCCGGAATCAGCCAAGATTCAATCCAGAAGCCCATGCCTTTCGGCGTCAACACTTCGATGCCGACGTTGTTTTTCACTTCTTCGGAACGCGCTTTGGCCAAGTTCAAATCACCGCCGTTACCTGCCGCCAAGCAGATATCGCCGCGCGCCAATTCGTCAATGATGGAAGGGCTGAAACGTTTCACGTCAGGACGGATAGACTTCAACACTTCCGCCGCCGCTTTCAAATCTTCAGGATTCGAGCCTTTAGGATCTTTACCCAAGTAATTCAACAAGATTGGGAACATTTCGCTCGGGGTATCCCACAAAGCGATGCCACAAGATTTCAGCTTGTTGGTGTATTCAGGTTTGAACAGCAAATCCCAGCCGTTTTCAGGCAATTTTCCGCCCAAAAGCTCCTTGCCCTTCGCCGTAATCGCAATCGTATTCACACCTGAGAAGTATGGAACGGCGTATTGATTGCCCGGATCGGCGGTTTCAACATCTTCAGCAATTCAGGGTCGATGTTTTTATAGTTCGGAATCAGATCCTTATTGATTTTTTGGTATGCACCTGCCTCAATTTGACGCGGCAGGAAGGCAATGCCGGGCACAACCAAGTCATAACCGGATTTACCGGTCAGCATTTTGGCTTCCAGCGTTTCGTTGTTTTCATACAAATCGTAAGTCAGCTTCAAATTGTTGGCTTTTTTGAAGTCTTCGACTGTACTTTCGTCAACGTAGTTTGACCAGTTGTAGATATTCAAAGTATCGGTAGCGGCTGCTTCGGCATTGGCAGCAGGCGCGCTGCCTGCTTGAGGTTGCTCGGCTTTTTTCTCGCCACCGCCGCACGCGGCCAAAGACAATGCGGCCAATACGGCTAATACAGATTTTTTCATACGGGCAGATTCCTGATGAAAGAGTGGTTAATGTCAATAAATAAGAAACCCTGCACCCCATAAACACCCCGGCGCAGAGTTAGGCTATTGTAATGGAAACGTAAGCAAACGAAAAGCAATATCCATCTGATTTTTATTGAAATAAGGCAAAGCAACATCATCTTTTTCCCAAAAGCGTTGCACCGGCTGTCGTTTTTGGGCAAAATACGGCTGATTTGCGCGCGTTTATAGAGAAAAAGCTTGCATATAAGGAAATCTGTCTTTAAAATTGCGCGTTTACAGAATTTATTTTTCAGGAGATATTCAATATGGCAAACAGCGCACAAGCCCGCAAACGTGCCCGCCAGTCGGTTAAACAACGCGCCCACAACGCCAGCCTGCGTACTGCATTCCGTACCGCTGTGAAAAAAGTGTTGAAAGCAGTTGAAGCCGGCGACAAAGCTGCTGCTCAAGCAGTTTACCAAGAATCCGTTAAAGTCATCGACCGTATCGCTGACAAAGGCGTATTCCACAAAAACAAAGCAGCCCGTCACAAAAGCCGTCTGTCTGCTAAAGTAAAAGCTTTGGCTTAATACTGACGCAGATGCCGAAAATCCTGACAATCAAAACAGGATGAATCGAGCTGATACGATGCCCCTGAGGTCTTGCCTTTCAGGGGCATTGCCGTATTCTATAGCCCAAACCGACTGAATAAAACCATTTACCCTTTCATCAGGCCGTCTGAAAAACAACGGAAACTCTCATGAACAAGATGTTGAAACATTCCCTAAGTATCGGATTCATTGCCGCTGCCCCACTGGCTGCCGCCGATACTGCCCTACACTGCACCACCATTCAAGACAACGCCACCCGTTTGGCGTGTTACGACAACATCTACTCGGCGCAACTCCCCTCAATCCCCACTGCCGCAAGTGCAAAACCGAAACCGCCAAAACACCGGTTGACCTCCAAAAAAGCGTGCGCAAGAGCATTGAGAAAAAAGAAGCGGCCATCGTATTCGACAACCCTACCCATCCGAATATTTCAGACGACGTATTAAGCGAAACTGCCGACAGTTACACGCCTTTAAGCCTGATGTACGATTTGGATAAAAACGACACACGCGGCCTGTTGAGCGTACGCGAGCACAACCCTATGTACCTCATGCCCGTTTGGTACAACAGCAGCCCCAACTACCACCCGGAATCCCCCAGTCGCGGCATAACCACGCAGGAAAAATTCAGCGAGCAAAAACGCCTCGAAACCAAAATGCAAGTTTCCTTCAAAAGCAAGATTGCCGAAGATTTATTTAAAACCCGTGCCGACGTATGGTTTGGCTACACCCAAAAATCCGACTGGCAAATCTTCAACCAAGGCCGCAAATCCGCTCCGTTCCGCAATACCGACTACGAGCCTGAAATCTTCATTACTCAACCCGTTAAAGCAGACCTGCCTTTCGGCGGCAAACTGCGCATGGTCGGCGCAGGTTTTGTTCACCAGTCCAACGGTCAAAGCCGCCCCGAATCACGCTCATGGAATCGGGTTTACGCCATGGCCGGCATGGAATGGGGCAAGCTGACCGTCATTCCTAGAGTTTGGATGCGCGCCTTCGACCAAAAAGGGGATGACGATGACAATCCGGACATTAACAAATACATGGGCTACGGCGACTTGAAAGTCAATACCGCCTCAATGACAAACAAAATGTTTATTCCGTCCTGCGTTACAACCCGAAAAGCGGACGCGGTGCCGTTGAAGCGGCCTATACTTTCCCCATCAAAGGCAAACTCAAAGGCGTTGTCCGCGGCTTCCACGGCTACGGCGAAAGCCTGATTGACTACAACCACAAACAAAACGGCATCGGCTTCGGCCTGATGTTCAACGACTGGGACGGTATCTGATTCCCTCATATTGTTTCAGACGGCCTTTGCAATCAAGACTGCCGTCTGAAAACAATAAAACAAAACAAAGCCATTCGTTTAAAATACTCGTTTCCTAGCGTCCAAACGCGTATAATGCAAAGTTTGGGCAAAACTTGCCGGAATGAAACAAAGATGACAGAAGCCGCAGCCGAAAGCGGAAAAATCGCCAAGGCTTTAAAGAAATACCTGATTACAGGCGTGCTGGTTTGGTTGCCGATTGCCGTAACCATCTGGGCGATGAGCTACATCATCTCCGCCGCCGACAGACTGATCAACCTATTACCGGAAAGCTGGCAGCCCCAGCATTTCTGGGGGTTCAACATTCCCGCAGGGCATCGTCGCCGCCACAGTCGTCTTGTTCGTTACCGGCGTATTCGCCGCCAACGTATTGGGCAGACGGATTCTCGGCGCGTGGGACAGCCTTTTGAGGACGCATTCCGTCGTCAAATCCATCTACTCCAGCGTTAAAAAGTTTCCGAATCCCTGCTCTCCGACAGTAGCCGCTCGTTCAAAACCCCCGTACTGGTTCCCTTTCCGCAACCGGGCATTTGGACGATAGCCTTTGTTTCCGGCCATATTCCCGATAAACTCAAAGGCAGTCTGCCGCAAGATGACGACTATATTTCCGTTTACGTCCCAACCACGCCCAACCCGACCGGCGGCTGTTACATCATGGTGAAAAAGCGACGTTCGCGAGCTGGACATGAGTGTGGATCAGGCATTGAAATATGTGATTTCGCTGGGCATGGTCATGCCGGACGACTTACCGGTTAAAGCCCTACCCACCCAAAAACCGTCTAAAGACGGTGATACCGAACACAACAATTAAGGTCTTCTTTTTTCAGACGGCCTTTCCTTCTTTTTCAAATTGAACAATATAAAAAGGTGATTTTATGCGTACCAACTATTGCGGCCTTATCAGCGAGCAATACTTAGACCAAACCGTGACCGTCAAAGGCTGGGTACACCGCCGACGCGACCACGGCGGTGTGATTTTTATCGACCTGCGCGACCGCGAAGGCATCGTTCAAGTCGTTATCGACCCTGATACTCCGGAAGCATTTGCCGCTGCCGACTCTTCCCGCAACGAATACGTTTTGAGCATTACCGGCCGCGTACGCAACCGTCCTGAAGGTACAACTAACGACAAAATGATTTCCGGCAAAATCGAAATCCTTGCCAAAGAAATCGAAGTCTTGAACGCTGCCGCTACGCCTCCGTTCCAAATCGACGATGAAAACATCAGCGAAAACGTTCGCCTGACCAACCGCGTTATCGACTTGCGCCGTCCTGCCATGCAACGCAACCTGCGCCTGCGTTACCAAGTGGCCATGGGCGTTCGCCGCTACTTGGACGCACAAGGCTTCATCGACATCGAAACGCCGATGCTGACCCGTTCCACTCCGGAAGGCGCGCGCGACTACCTCGTACCAAGCCGCGTTCATCCGGGCGAATTCTTCGCTCTGCCGCAATCTCCGCAATTATTCAAACAACTGTTGATGGTTGCCGGTTTCGACCGTTACTACCAAATCACCAAATGTTTCCGTGACGAAGATTTACGTGCCGACCGTCAACCTGAATTTACCCAAATCGACTTGGAAACCTCGTTCTTGAACGAGGATGAAATCATGGACATCACCGAAGGCATGGCCAAACAAGTCTTCAAAGATGCCTTGAACGTAGATTTGGGCGACTTCCCACGCATGCCTTACTCTGAAGCCATGTTCTACTACGGCTCTGACAAACCGGACATGCGCATCAACTTGAAATTTACCGAGTTGACCGACCTGATGAAAACGGAAGAATTTAAAGTTTTTCCGTGGCGCAGCCGACATGAAAAGGCGGTCGCGTGGTTGCACTGCGCGTGCCGAACGGCGCGAAATTCAGCCGCAAAAGAAATCGACGAATACACCAGATTTGTCGGCATCTACGGCGCGAAAGGTCTGGCATACATCAAAGTAAACGATGTGAGCAACCTCTCCAACGGCGAAGACAGCGCCTGCAATCTCAATCGTAAAATTCCTGTCTGAAAACGCCCTGAAAGAAATCATCGCGCGTACCGGCGCACAAAACGGCGACATTATCTTCTTCGGCGCAGACAAAACCAAAGTTGTGAACGAAGCCATCGGCGCATTGCGTATCAAAGTCGGCTTGGAACACGGCAAAGACAACGGCTACTTCGTAGACGAATGGAAGCCTTTGTGGGTTGTCGACTTCCCAATGTTCGAATACGACGAAGAAGCCGACCGCTACGTTGCCGTACACCATCCGTTTACCGCGCCTAAAGAAGGTCATGAAGACCTGATGGTTTCCGACCCTGCAAACTGCCTGGCTCGTGCCTACGACATGGTATTGAACGGCTGGGAAATCGGTGGCGGCTCTATCCGTATCCACCGTGCAGACGTACAAGAGAAAGTGTTTGCCGCACTAAAAATCAGCCCTGAAGAGCAACAAGAGAAATTCGGTTTCCTCTTGGACAACCTGAAATTCGGTGCGCCTCCTCACGGCGGCCTTGCATTCGGCCTCGACCGTCTGGTTACCCTGATGACCGGTGCCGAATCTATCCGCGACGTGATTGCCTTCCCGAAAACACAACGTGCACAATGTCTGCTGACCAATGCACCTAATGTGGTCGACGACAAACAACTTCGCGAGCTGAGCCTGCGTCTGCGTCAGAAAGCAGTTGAAACAAAAGAAGCATAATTTATCGGCTTAACCTTTAAAATATCAAGGCCGTCTGAAATTTTTGAAATTTCTTTCAAACTTTTCAGACGGCCTTTCTAGATTTTGATCGTTTATATATAATCAACCCGCAAACTGTTTTATTTTAAACGTTCACTTTAATGACGTTAGAGTATTGAAAACAACCGTTTGTAAGAAAAACAAACAAATAAGCTCCACAAGCACTATCATGACTGTTACAACAATAAAGGAACCAAACAATGTTTCTGATACTGACGGGGCTGATACTGACTTTTTATTTTGTTGTTTATTATTACTTCAATTATTCACAAAAAAACAGTTTTGCCTATAACACACACAAGACTATAACTATCCCTCCCTTCCTCTACCGCGCATGCTACCCTCAAGGGTGGCAGCCTGACTTACCTGCCACTATCAGCGGGCAAGATACCGTTATTGCCAAAATCCGTATCAAATCCACTTCGGGCAGGATTGCTGGTATTGCCTTTTGTGGAAACTATTTCATCCAAAGGCAAATGGAAGCAATATTTCGAATACGGCGCAAAAGGCGTGCGCTATATCAATCTGAGCGACACCTTCTCCGACAGCGACAAAACCGTCCGTTTAGAAGGCAAATACCTGACTTTGGCCGATCAAGAAATCGAACTCTCTGTTTATCCGCGTGAAAACCTCGAAGGCAAAAATCCTTGTCCTCGCGCCTCATGCTGACGATGCCGAATTAAGCGCATACGGTTTGTATGAAAAACACGCTGCCAATTCAATGATCTGCACCTTAACCGCCAGCGAAGGCGGCAGCTTCCACTATGGCAATCTTTACAGCACATGCGACTGCGACACCCAGGCACAATATCTGCAAAAAGGCCGGATGCGCGTTTGGAACAGCCTGACCGTTCCCCTTTTGGCCGGTGTGCCGTCTGAAAACATCCTGCAACTAGGCTACTTCGACAGCACTTTGACCGCCATGCGCCAAAAATCCGGAAAAAGAGATTAAATCGACCAAAAATCGATACGGCCGATGTCGATATTTTCCGCTGTGCCAATACCTCCCCATTGGCGAAACACCTCAAGCCCGGCTCGACTTGGACCAGCTTGGTAGACAACCTTGGCTATCTGATAGAAACGTTCCAGCCGGATATTATTGTGACGCCGTCCCCCAATATTGATGCGCATCCCGACCATCAACATACTGCGCTGGCCGCCATCGAAGCCCTGCGCAAAATCGATTACCGCCGTGGCAATCTGTTTTTACACACCATACATTATCTGAGCGACGACTTCCCTATCGGCAAAGTAGGTTCCTCCCTCAGCCTGCCGCCATCCTCCGAGCAACCGTTTTACTTCCAAAGCATCTATTCCATCCTTTGGATAAAGAAGAACAAAACCGCAAACTTCTCGCCCTTGATGCCATGAACGACATCCGTCCTAATTCAGACGGCTATATGCGTTGGAGTACCATGATATTCAAAGGCCTAAACAAACTGCGGCACCACGTTCTCCATCTCGACAAAGACTTGGTCAACCGCTTTGTCCGCAGCAACGAATTCTTCTATACCGTCCCCATCAGCGACTTGTACCAAGAAGATACGCTGAAACAAATCACTTATCAGGGCAAAGCCCTATAAACCATAAAGGCCGTCTGAAAAGATGTTTCAGACGGCCTTTATCACACCAAATCAAAACAATAAAATCACTACATTACAAACGAAAAACACCAAGCCCAAATCCAAACGCGACAACCCAAGTTATAATAAAACCCTTCCCACACGTCCCACATCATCATGCCGATTTACTTCATCGCCGATTTGCACCTGAGCGAATCCCATCCTCAGCTGACCGCACTCTTCCAGAAATTTATGCAAGAAAAAGCCGTTCATGCCCAAGCCGTATACATCCTCGGCGACCTTTTCGATTTTTGGATTGGCGATGACGAAAACAGCCCTTTGGTTCAAACCATCAAACAAACCATCCGCAGCCTGACCGAGCGCGGCATTACCTGCTATTTTATTCATGGCAATCGCGACTTCCTCATCGGCAAAACCTTTGCCCGCGATACCGGCATGACCTTACTGCCCGAGTACGCTGTTATCGACCTGTTCGGTACTCCCACTCTGCTCTGTCACGGCGACACTCTCTGCACCGACGACCATTCTTATCAAAAATTCCGCCGTACCGTCCATCAAAAATGGCTGCAACGCCTGTTCCTACTCCTGCCGCTCACACTCCGACTGAACATCGCTACCAAAATCCGCAAGCAGAGCAAACAGGACAAACAACACAAAACCGCCGACATCATGGACGTCAATCCAACCTTTACCCACGAAACCGTCCAACGCTTCCACACACCCCTGCTCATCCACGGCCATACCCACCGCGAAAACATCCACCGCAACGCTGATTACACCCGCATCGTACTTGGCGACTGGCGCGACAATTACGCCTCCATTCTCGAAGTCGATGCCGAAGGCTACCGTTTTATCGCCTTATAAAACATCAGGCCGTCTGAAAACCGGTTTCCCGATTGTTCAGACGGCCTAACTGACAAACATTCTCAAACGGTTTACGCAAACCAACCGCGTATCCGCTCCAAACCACCAAAGCGCACGCACGCATCCGCATTCGCCTCAGTTTTCGGTTTCGCCCGATAAGCAATACCGAATCCCGCCTCCCCGTATCATCGGAATATCATTCGCACCATCGCCCATCGCCACCACCTGCCACGGAGCCAAACCCGAGACGCTCACGGTATTCACGCAACAAATCCGTCTTAGCCTGCGCATCGATAATCCGCCCCTTTCAGACGGCCTGTCAGCTTGCCGTTTTCCACTTCCAACACATTCGCAAAGTAAATCAAGCCCAAACGCCGTTGCAGGCGTTCCGTAAAGAACGTAAATCCGCCTGACACCAGCATAAACTTCACATCATTCCGTTTGCACTCTTCCAACAAAAATTCCGCGCCCGGCGACAGCTGCACACATTCTCGTACACCTCTTCCAACACGCGCTCGTCCAAACCGGTAGCAAAGCCACACGCTTACGCAAAGACTGCTCAAAAATCCAGCTCGCCGCGCATCGACTGCTCCGTAATTGCTGCCACCTCATCTTTCAGCCCGACACCGGCCGCAATCTCATCTACACACTCAATCGTAATCAGCGTCGAATCCATATCGCTGACAATCAGTCCCAAATCAGCAAAAGCCACATCCGGTAACACCGCGCCATCTATCTGCTGCGCAATCAACGCCGCACGCATCTCGTCCGTCAATTCAAAAACATCATCAACCGGCACACGCAACACCGACTTCCCTGATGGCGCAGACACCAAACCGCCAAACGCCGACCAGTCGCACGCGCCCAAATCCCCATGCTGCAACACCAAAACTTTCTTCATCTCATTCTCCTCATACCCCAAAACCTTTGCAAACATATCGAGTACATATTCAGCCTAAAACCCCGAAACCGTATTTTTGCAAAGGCCTTAAAAAACCAAAACAGCATTATAGCCGAACAACCCCGGCAATTTTCAGACGGCCTGTAAACAATTCAGCTAGAGCTACCAATGCCAATCCCTGCATCAACTAACCAAGCAATTACTCAAAAATTTGATTTTAGGCAAGCCGACTAAAAATTTTTGCCAGTAACAGGCAACTTCTGTTGATTTTTCTTACAATTTCGATATAGTTCTTTATGGCTAGTTTGGCACTACCCCTTATATCTAGCTTTCATTGCATTACCACCTCCATTCGTTGCCAACGGCTCCCTTTCCGATGGCAACCTTTTTTTGACCCGATGGTTTGACAATATCAAAATTGAATCAAATAAAATGATTTGAGAATTTAAATTTAATTTTTAAAACAAAAAGGCTTATAAAAATAACCGCTCAATTTAAACAGATATTGCCGCCAATATTTAAAAACAAACAGATCTTTCTTTATCAAGGACCTCATCAAATGCATCATTCTGAGAAACTATTCAAACTGAGCACACTTGCTCTCTGCCTTGCCGCATTGCCCCAAGCCGCATAAGCTGCCGAAGAGGTACGGCAGGCTGAAGTGGAACAAGTTACCGTTGTCGGTAAAAACAAAAGCCTGCGCACTGAAAGTCAAAACAGCTACACCGTATCCGCCCTGCGCTCAACCACAGGGCTGGTGCTCTCTCCGCGGGAAATCCCCAATCCGTCAGCGTCATTACTAAAAACAAATTGAAGACCAAGGCATCACCGACTTAGAAGGTGCGTTGCAAAACGCTACCGGCATCAATGTTTTTCAAAAGCGGCGGACGCACGCATTCATGTCGCGCGGCTATTTTTATCGAACAGTTTGAAGAAGACGGCATTGCCACGCAACTGGGTTCGCCCGGCGGATTCGGCTTAGGCGGCCCGGCCGGCGACCCGACCAGTGCAACCGATATGGCAATGTACGACCACATTGAAGTGGTGCGCGGTGCGGCAGGGTTTGACACAGGGCAAACAACGAACCCGGTGGCACGGTAAACGCCGTCCGTAAAAAGCCGACTGCAAAACGCCAACTTTCCGCCGATTTGATGGCAAACTCATGAGGGCAAAGTAAACAGCGTCTTTGATGCATCGGTACCTAAGCCAAGAGCACGGCCTGCGCGGACGCTTTGTCGGCTCGGTAGGCAGCAACAAAACCTTCAAAGATCAATCCGGCGGCGCGACATCCTGCTTTACGGCGTGATGGACAAAGACATCGGCGACAACAGCAAACTTACCTGGGGTGCAAGCTATCTCAACCAAACCGAAACACCCGATCCTGACGGCCTGCCTATGCGTGCAGACGGCAAAGAGTGAAACGCAGCCGCTATCTTGGTGCGGATTGGAACGAAGCCCGCCTGAAAAAATACAATCTCTTTGCCGAGTTTGAACATTATTTCAACGACAACTGGAAACTGAGCAGCAAGTTGGACTGGCGCAAGAACACCAGTTCAAAAGAATATTACACGCTGGGCGGCACAGGGTAACGGCATCAGCACAGACGGCCTGGGAACCACATACAGCTTCGACCGTTACGATGCAGGCAACCGCCAGTTCACTTTCCAAAACAACCTGACCGGCCGCATCTTCGCTTTCGGCCAAAATCACGACCTCTTCTTCATGCATAGCTATTCCAAAGAGAACGTGAACTCAAGCAACCGCTGGCTCAACGACAGCAGCACCTATGACGCAGATGCCTTTAACGGCAGCGAAAGCCAAACCCGATTAGGTTCTGCCACAGCCAAAGCCCGTGGCGGCAGCAGCCGTTATACTACCCATGCCTTCGGTTTGGGCGCGCGCATCAATCCTACCGACAAACTGCATATCATCGCAGGCGGACGCTATACCAGCTGGAAACGCGACTTCTATTGGGATCGCGACCTCAAAGACAGAGGTGGCAGGTTCATCAGATTCGACTCAAACGCAACCGCTTCGTTCCTTATGCCGGCATCACTTACGATATCACGCCTAAACAAAAGTATTTACGCCGCCTATACGTCCATCTTTTAAACAAACGATGAACCGCGACTACAACGACAACCTGCTGCCGCCGATTGTGGGACGCAACTACGAACTCGGCTGGAAAGGCGAATGGAACGAAGGCCGTCTGAACACCTCGGTCGCCCTCTACCGAACCGACAAAGACAACAACAATCAACGCGTCAATGCCAAAACCGCACGCCTACTGGGAACCGCTCAACCAAAGCAGCCGCGGCGGACGCCGAAATCTCCGGCAGCCTGAGCGACCGTTGGCAAGTTTACGCAGGCTACACCTTCAACCGCAGCACCAACCGCAGCAGCGTTACCGGCAATGTTGAATCGCGCCGAAAAAGGCTACAACTTCAGCAGCCATACGCCGAAGCATATGTTCCGCCTCTACACCAGCTATATCCTGCCGGTGGATGACGGCAAATGGACGGTCGGTCTTGGCGAAGAGCAGCAGCAAAACCGCCAATTCCTACGGCTCCATCAAGCAAGGCGGCTACACCATTTGGAATACAAACGTCCAATACCGTCCGAGCAAAAACCTGCAACTGGGACTGGCAATCAACAACCTGACCGACAAACGCTACTGCGAAAACCAATACAGCCGTGCGCCAACGGCGGCTTCTGACGACGAACCGCGCAATGCCGTGTTCAGCCTGAAGTGGAAAATATAAATAGCAGCATAGCAAGCACGGGTTGACCGCTCATTTTTTAAAAGCATAAACCAACTATTGCTGATAAAAAGGCCGTCTGAAAGTACAATTTCACTTTCAGATGGCCATTCGCACGCATTCACAAGCATTCATCATGAATACGCTCAAAAAATTCTTTTACCTTGCCCGCCCTTTTTGGTCAGGGGCGCACGGCCGCCTCCAATGGCTGATGCTCGCCGTTTTGATAGGGTTTACCCTATTCTCCATCACCATCAGCGTTTGGATTGCCGCATGGGACAAACGCTTCTACGACGCGCTGGCCGCGTTTGACGGCGCATCCATGCCTTCACTCATTGTCGAATACCTCGGCTATATGGCGATGGTTATCGGCTGTATCGTTTGCGCCGACTGGCTGCAAAAACGCCTCATCTTCCGTTGGCGCACCCATCTGACCGAGCAATTTCAAAAACTGGCTCGAAGGCCACAAACACTACCGCCTGCGCCTGACAGGCGAACCGGACAACCCCGACCAACGTATCGCCGAAGATATCTACCTGCTTACCGACAAAAGCATCAGCCTCTTTCGCTCCTTCATCAATAATATTGCCAAATTCAGCGCATTCGTCGCCGTACTGTGGACGCTGTCCGGCGTACAGACTTTCAACATCGGCGGATACAGCATTACCGTTTACGGCTACCTTGTTTGGGTTGCACTGAGTTATTCCATCTTCAGCACCATCATCGCCCACCTTGTCGGCCGCAAACTGAAAAACCTCAATATCGACCGCCAGCACCGCGAAGCCGACTACCGCGCAGCCCTTTTACGTGTACGCGACCATGCCGAACAAATCGCCTTCTACAACGGCGGCGAAGCCGAAACAGGCCGTCTGAAACAGCGTTACCTCCGCATCCACGACAACTGGCGACGGCTGACCAACTGCGAATTCCGCCAAGAAACCTTTTGGGCGACCTATGTGCGCATCAGCATCTTCATCCCCATTCTCGCCACCCTGCCCATGTACCTCGCCAAAACCATGACCTTCGGCGACATGATGCAGACGCGCACATCGTTTGCCCGCGTTCAAGACAGTTTCGGCTGGTTTACTGACGCATACCGCCGCCTGATTGAATGGGCGGCAGTCATCGAACGGCTTTCCGGTTTTCAGACGGCCTTAGAACAAGCAGAACAAAAAAGCCCCTCCCTTCAGTCACACCAAACAGATTTGCCGCATCATCGCGGCAAGGCAGTCCTGCAAAACCTTACCATCCACACCCAAACCGGCACCCCCCTGCTCTCCGGCATCAGCCTTGAAGCCCATGCCCCTGAATGGCTATTGCTCGAAGGCAAAAGCGGCATCGGAAAATCCACGCTGCTTCGCGTGCTTGCCGGTTTATGGCCGTATTATCACGGCAGTTTTTCCCTCGAAGGCAACCGCCTGTTTTTCCCGCAACGCCCTTACCTGCCTGCGGACACATTGCGTCAAACTGTCAGCTATCCCTATGCGGCCTGCCAAGACGACCATTTGATTCAAACCGTTTTGGAACAAGTCGGCTTAAAGCAGCCCCACGGGTAAGCTGCACACGTTGATGAACGATTTGGACACTTCATACGAATGGCACAGCATCCTCTCCGGCGGCGAACAGCAACGCCTCAGCCTCGCCCGCGCACTGCTGCACAAACCGCAGATCCTGTTCCTAGACGAAGCCACCAACCAGCTCGATGATGAATCCGCCCTAATGTTGATGCAGACCCTCAAGCAACATTTACCCAATACTTTGGTCATCGGTATTAGCCACCAACCCAAGATTCAAGCCCTGTTTGATAGTTCCCTGAATTTGAATGAAAAAATTATTTAAATGTTAAAATGTGCAAAGTACTTGCTTTCAACCCCAACAAGGAATATAGTACCAAGTAACTAGTTCTTATTGATGAGAGCTACTCCTTGGATACTTGCCTCTGGTCCTCCAACCCAGGGGCATTTTTTTACATTTTTATTTTGTGTTCGTATGGATAGGATAAAGACGAAACACCCACCACAAATCAACAGACAAATCGAACCGCAAACTGCGTTTTCCAAACGCTCAGGCCGTCTGAAATCCTCTCTCCAATATCGTTAATCCCATATTTCAGACGGCCTGTTTAACCCTCTATTGCAAAGCTTGGCACAAGCACCGCTGACCGACGGCAATTAATTACTATATAATCAAACGCATTGTTACCCCTACAAAGGAGCCACACCATGACCACAAAAATTAAAATTGGTATCGTCGGTGCAACCGGTTACACAGGCGTTGAATTGTTGCGCCTGCTCAGCAGCCACCCCAACGCAGAAGTCACTGCCGTCACCAGCCGAAGCGAAGCCGGTATTGCGGTTGCCGACTACTTCCCCAGCCTGCGCGGCATTTACGACCTTGCATTCCAAACGCCCGAGGATGCCGGACTTGACCATTGCGACCTCGTGTTCTTCGCCACACCCAACGGCGTAGCCATGAAAGAAGCACCGGTCCTTATCGAAAAAGGCGTACGTGTGATTGACCTGTCTGCCGACTTTCGCATCCGCGACATCCCCACATGGGAAAAATGGTACAAAATGACCCATGCAGCGCCGCAACTCGTTTCCCCAAGCAGTGTACGGTTTGTGCGAACTTTACAAAGACGACATCGCCAAAGCCATGCTGGTAGCCCGATCCGGGCTGCTACCCTACCTGCGTTTCTCTGCCGTTATTACCACTGCTTCAGGCTGGTCGTCTGAAAGCCAACGCGCCGCTGATTGCCGACTGTAAATCCGGTGTTTCCGGTGCAGGCCGCAAAGCCAGTACCCACGCCCTATTGTGTGAAGCAGGCGACAACTTCAAAGCCTACGGCGTCGGCGGACACCGCCATCTGCCTGAAATCCGACAAACCCTGTCCGGATTGCAAGACCATGTTTCAGACGGCCTGATTTTCGTGCCACACCTTGTTCCGATGATACGAGGCATGCATGCCACCCTGTATCTGCACCTGCAAGAACATACCGATCCTGAAGCCTTACTGCGCGAATACTACCGCGACAGTCCTTTTGTCGATATTTTGCCTTCAGGCTCGACACCTGAAACCCGCAGTGTGCGCGGCGCTAACCTTTGCCGTATCAGCGTTCAAAAAGCGCCCGATCAAGACGATGTGTGGATTGTTCTTTCTGTCATCGACAACTTGGTTAAAGGCGCAGCCGGTCAAGCCGTGCAGAATATGAACATTATGTTCGGCCTGCCCGAAACCACCGGCCTGACTAATGCCCCTTTGATGCCTTAAGTCATCTTTATTACAGGTACAAAGTCATCACAAACATAAGGCCGTCTGAAACAATGGTTTTCAGACGGCCTTTGATAATCATACGCAAACATCACTCCATCACACCACGCCGGCAAGCATTTCTTCTTCATTCAAGTTGCCGTACTGTTGCTCCCAATCGTGGGTAGCCTCCACCATATCGCATTCTTTTGGCAAAAAGCCAGCAGCCTGCCGTCCATCTGATCCAGACTCAAACTGCCCAAGCGTTCGCATTCCGAAGCCGTCAGATTACCGTCCGCCTCATGTGCCTCCGAAGATCCGAAAGGCAGAGCAAAAAAACCCAGTACCAACGCCAGCAGCACCCAAAAAGTATTTTTACGCGAACGAGTCATTTCACACCTCTCATCGCATAATCGTATAGTAGGTTTAAATCAGAAAAACTAAACCAAATAAAAATTAAACTAAGAAAAATCGAATAGAAAATTAGAAATATCAATTTATCTAAGACAAAACGAATAATACTAAGAAAAAAATAGAATATGCAATACTTTTTCTTAGATGAAGTAATTTTTCTTACAATTTTATAAAAACTAAAGGTAAAATACACTCAAATCGTCCAAACCATATAAAAACATACCTCCATAAAGGCATAAACATGGATACCTTTAAAAGACCGCCTGAAGCTCTTATGGAAAGATGAAGCCCGCCAAGCCAAAATTGCCGCCGATATTGATATGACCATCGCCGGATTCAGCCGTATCTGGAACGAAGGCGGCCTGCCGAAATCGGAAACGCTAAAAATCAAACAACAAAGGCTGCAGCACAGACTGGCTTTTGACAGGTGAGGGTTCTCCCTTTCCTGATTCCGAAGCCTCAAAAGCCACGGCAACCGACACACTGGGTAATCCAGTCGATATAGACGAATTTGTCTTCGTACCGCGTTACGACATCCAGGCCGCTGCCGGACACGGACAGCTCGTCGGTGACGAACAGCCCATGTTCGCCATGGCGTTCCGACGCTATTGGATTGAAAAATTATGTAACGCGCGACATCAAAAAGCCTTTCCGTTATCTCAGTCAAAGGCGATTCGATGGAAGGCGTGCTGAATGATGGCGATACCATCCTCATCAACCACGGCCAAACCACGCCGCGCGACGGCCTCTATGTTTTGCGCCTCAACGAAAACCTTTTAGTCAAACGCCTGCAACTGATACCCGGCGGCATCGTCAACGTCATTTCCGCCAACGAAGCCTACCCTACTTTTTGAAATCGACTTGAAAAACCCGACCGACGACGTTGCCATCATCGGCCGTGTAGAATGGTTTGGCAGAAGCATCTAAATCTGACATACTGGTGCTTGAAATTTCTGCCATGCCCTCCATGTAGGCTGGCAGACCCTGTCTGCCACAAACTTGCCTTGACTAACGGTTTGCGCGACAATAGTAAAAATATTCATATAAAAGGAATCACATCATGTCAGACGAAAGCCCTATTATCTTTACTGACAGCTGCTGCACCAAAAGTTGCCGACCCTGATTGCCGAAGAGAACAATCGACCTGAAATTGCGCATATTCGTCAACGGCGGCGGTTGCTCCGGCTTCAATACGGTTTTACCTTTGACGAAATCAAAAATGACGACGATTTTGAAATCCAGAAAAAAACGGCCTGACGTTCTTGGTTGACCCGATGAGCTACCAATATCTGGTTGGTGCGGAAATCGACTACACCGAAAAGCCTGCAAGGTTCTCAATTCGTCATCCGCAATCCGAATGCAGAGACAACTTGCGGTTGCGGTTCGTCCTTCTCCGTATAAACAATCCGTTTCTTCATGAAAACAGGCCGTCTGTATCTTCAGACGGCGCTTTTGATAATCATTATTTTTAAACAATATTGGATTTATCTTATAATAATAATATCGGGCGTGAATATTTACTCTACAATAGACATAACATTGGACATGCATATTGCCATATAAATAAAAAATCATTGTCCAGCCGATTAACGACACAAAGGCACCCCCTATCCGGTCTGCCTAAGACTGCGGCCTCTGTTTTTGCCTGCATCGCAAACCAAAACAGCTCAAACACAATAACAAAACCTCAGGCCCAACCCATTTGGTTGACGCAGTCAGAAATACTCCTGCGGATATCAATGAGCAAGCAAGAAAAATTTTTCGACCGTATGCGTTTCCTATCCTCCGAACACGGATGAGGGCGCATCCATGCCTGCCTGTATGACAGCCTGCCCGAAAACGAAGTCGAGGCCTGATTCAAGCCTTGGCCCGAGCGTCCGCAAAGCCATTGTGGCCGAAAAATGTACCCAAGACGAGCGCGAAAATGCGCAACATTACTTCAGCTATTTGGGTCTTTGGACGTAATCGTCCGTCAGGCTATGGGTTGGAAGCGGTCGAAGAAGAACCCGTGTTGGCAGTCGCACTCCTGGACCCTATCCAATGCCCAGTCTGCAGTGACGATAATTGACGAGTGGATGCACAGGAATGTAAAAACCTGCCACTTTGAGTTGACAGAAAAATGGGCTGGCATCCAGCGCAAGCGCGATTGAATGGCGGGAAAAATCTCTCGAGCATACAAACCGAAATTGCACTGGCTCAAATATGAACGCGAGCAGGAAGAGAAAAAGCTGCGCAAGAAAATCCGTGCCGAATTGGAATCCCAACTACGCGAGTTGGGCCAAAAATCCTGAGCTGGCGCACGCAGCACAGCGAAAGAAAACACAGTTTCTGCTTACAATGGCTATCGATGTTCGCCGTTTTGAGCCTGCTTTCACTCCAGCTATATCGCTGCAAAAATTCTTCTAAACTGATTCCAAAACTTGAGGCCGTCTGAAAAACAGATTTTCAGACGGCCTTTATTCCTATGGATTAGAACCATTTCAATCAAGCCTCTTGCACATCCACATCCACCGACCATCGAATTTTGCCGTCGCGGTTTTGCTGCAAACACTTGCACCCCACAAACTCACGGCGCGATGCAAATCTTGTCGAGATGTCGATTCGAGGAAAACTTGCGCACGTTCGCGTTCGGCAAGGCGCACCATCAGCATCGGGCGGCACCAAACTGGGAGACGCTTTCGGGCAAAAAGCGGGGCAATGGTTTTCTTTTGGCGGCGTTGAGGAAATTCCATCGCATCGGCAACACGCGGCGCATCGGCTACGGACGGCCGTCTGAAAACCGAAAGGGCGGCATGGCGAACATTTGCCGCTCGTTCAATTCGTTTTCGGCAAACACGGCGTAGTCCTGCGCTTTGACGGCGGCGAAGACGGGATGTTCGGGCAGTTGGGTCTGTATCAACACCTTGCCGGGTTTGTCGGCGCGCCCCGCCCTGCCGGACACCTGCATCAGCTCAGCGAACAGCCTTTCCGGCGCGCGAAAGTCCGCACTGCAGGGGCTGCCGTCGGCGTTCAACACGATAACGAGGTTGAGCCGCGCGAAATCGTGGCTTTGGCGAGCATCTGCGTGCCGGACCAGAATGTCGATTTCGTTGTCGGCGATGCGGCGGTACAAAATCCGCCCAGTCGTTTTTTGTGCGCCGTGCTGTCCCTGTCGACGCGGACGACGGCAGCCTTAGGGCGGGAAGGTGCGCAGGGTTTCTTCGACACGCTGCGTGCCGTGGCCGACGGCGGTCAGGTCTTGGTTGCCGCAGTCGGGGCATTTGAACGGGATGGGTTCGCGATGGTCGCAGTGGTGGCAGCGCAGTTGGCGGGCGCGTTGGTGCAACACCATTTTAGCGGAGCAGTTCGGACAGCCGAAAGTATGGCCGCAGTCGCTGCAAAAATAATGCGGGTGCGAAGCCGCGCCGGTTGAGTACATCAGCGACATGCCGCCCGCCTCAAAAATTCTGTTTCAGCTGCAAGGCTTGCGGCGAGAAGCCGTTGTCGAGTTTCAGACGGCCTACATTGAGGATTTCCACTTGCGGCAGTTGCGCGGAAGCATGGGCGCGTTCGGTCAGTTGCAACAGGCGGTACGCGCCGCTTTGCGCCTTGTGCCAACTCTCCAAGCTGGGCGTAGCACTGCCCAATATGATGGGACAGCCGCTCTGCTTTTGCCCGCCACACCGCCAAATCGCGGGCGTGGTAGCGCAATTCGTTGTCCCTGTTTGAACGAGCCGTCGTGTTCTCATCGACCACAATCAGCCCGACATTACCCATCGGCGTGAACACCGCCAACCGCGTGCCAATCACCAGCTTCGCCTGCCCCAACATCGCGCGAAGATAATCCTGCGTGCGCTTGCCTGCAGCCATCTGGCTGTGCAACACGGCGGTCGGCACGTCGGCAAAACGGTTTTCCACCCGCTTCAAAAGCTGCGGCGTGAGGTTGATTTCAGGCAACAGAAACAACACCTGCCGCCCCTGCGCCAACACTTTCGCCATCGCATCAAAAATACACTTCGGTCTTGCCACTGCCGGTAATGCCGTACAGCAAAAACGGCTGAAATTTACCAAAGGCTGTCTGAATTTCATCGGAAGCTTTCTGCTGGTCGGCATTTAATACAAATTCAGAGTGCGAAGCCTGTCCATTGCACGACTCTAAAACGGAATTTGCCGCTTCCGCAGTTTCAATCCAACCCTGTTCCGCCCAATCTTCGATTAATTTCGCCGCCTGCGCGTTCACCTGCTTCAACGCCGCCATCGTCATCCCGCCCGACAGCAGCGCGTCCCACAGCCGCTTTTTGTTGAACCGAGTCGGCGGCGGCGTTTGCGCCCTGCCCGCTTCGTTCAGCGCGTAAAACAGCGGCGGCTGCGGCATTTCCACCGCGCGCGTTTCCTTCAAACCCTGCGGCAGTGCGGCAAACACTGCCCGCCCAGTCGGATAGTGGTAATAACGCGACGTAAATGCCAACAAATCACGCCAGCTTTGAGGCAACGGCTTTTCTTCCATAAAGGCCGTCTGAACGCTCAAAATCCGCGCCGCATCCATATCGGGCGCGATATCCGTTTCCCACACAACCCCGACAACGGTTTTATTGCGGAAAGGCACAAGCACCCGCGTTCCCGGAGGAAGTGGCTCGGAATGGGAATAAGTCAAAAGGCCGTCTGAAAGCGGCACGTTTACGGCAATACGGTGGTAGAACATACAAACAATCAAATCATTTTTTCGTATTTTAACAGCCGAAAGCTATTTTCAGACGATAATTTGAGCCTTAGTACAATGCAGACATGACGGAGGTTTGATACAATGCCTTATTTCAACACACGCAAGTCTCTCGCATGAAAACCAAGTTAATCAAAATCTTAACACCGTTTACCGTCCTTCCTTTGTTGGCATGCGGTCAACCTGCCGTATCCAATGCCAACGCGGCACCTGCACCGGCTGCCAAAGCGGAAGCGCCTGCCGACAAATCCGTTGCCGTTTCTTTAAAAGCGCGTCTGGAAAAAGTCTATGCCGCCCAAGATTTGAAAGTTTTGAGCGTCAATGAAACACCGATTAAAGGCATTTACGAAGTTGTCGTCAGCGGCAAACAAATCATCTATACCGATGCCAAAGGCGACTATATGCTCGTTGGCGACCTCATCAATGTCAACACGCGCCAAAGCCTGACTGAAGAACGCGCCGCCGATTTAAACAAAATCGACTTCGCTTCCCTGCCTTTGGACAAAGCCATCAAAGAAGTTCGCGGCAACGGCAAACTGAAAGTCGCTGTTTTCTCCGATCCGGACTGCCCGTACTGCAAAACGCTTGGAACATGAGTTTGAAAATGACCGACATCACGATTTATACCTTCATGATGCCGATTCCAAGCCTGCACCCTGATGCCGCGCACAAAGCCGAGCTGTTGTGGTGTCAGCCTAATCCGACCCAGGCATGGATCGACTGGATGCGCAAAGGCAAGCTCCCAAGTGGCAAAGCAAACTGTGAAAACCCTGTTGCAGAAACCACTTCGTTGGGCGAACAATTCGGCTTCAACGGCACACCGACCGTGGTCTTCCCTAACGGCCGCAGCCAAAGCGGTTACAGCCCTATGCCTCACCTCAAAGAAATCATCGAGAAAAACCAGTAATACTTTTCAGGTTTAATCTCCATAAAGGACGCTTTACGCGTCCTTTTTTCATACCGACCACCATCAATTGCTTTCAGACGGCCTCAAACAGACAAATATAAAAAAGGACGTGTCCAACGTCCTTCTTTCCTCCTACAGGTGAATTTTTCAATTACTTTCAGGTTTTCATCCAATTTGTACACCAGCGGCTGACCGGTTGGGATTTCCAAGCCCATGATGTCTTCGTCGGAAATGCCTTCGATGTGTTTGGCCAACGCGCGCAGGGAGTTGCCGTGTGCCGCAACTAAAACACGTTTGCCGCTCAGGATGGCCGGAGCAGATTTGGTCTTCCCAGAAAGGCAGGACGCGCTCGAGGGTAACTTTGAGGTTTTCACCATCGGGAATAACATCGCTAGGCAGGTTGGCATAGCGGCGGTCATTGTGGAGGCGGAATGCGGGTCTTTAGGATCAAGCAGCGGGAGGCAGGGTGTCGTAGCTGCGACGCCAGATGTGGACCTGCTCGTCGCCGTATTTTTCTGCGGTTTTGTTTTTATCCATACCTTGCAGCTGGCCGTAGTGGCGCTCGTTTCAAACGCCATGATTTGATTTGTGGAACAAACAGTTGGTCAGATTCTTCCAAAACGATGTTACAGGTTTTGATAGCACGGGTCAGAACGGAAGTAAAGGCGATGTCGAGACTCGTAGCCCTTCTCTTTCAGCTTTTTACCTGCTGCGGCTTCTGCCAGACCTTGCTCGCTCGGCTTGACGTCGCGCCAGCCGGTGAAAAAGGTTTTTCGCGTTCCATTCGCTTTGTCGTGACGGATGAATCTAATTCCATGATAGTTTGCTCCAATGAAGTTTGGGAAAGGGTATTTATAGCACACTTTACCGCCGCGCTGATAACGTCGGCGGTTTCTTTTGATATGTTGCAAGTTTGCTTCTAGTCTTCAGACGGCCTTGTCGGAAGGTAAACGTCAAACCGCGTGCTTTTGCCTGTGTATTGATAAGCAGGTTTGCGCCCGTCGAGAAATTCGCCCAAGCGCGGGCGTTTGACGACAATACGCTTTTTGGCGGTATTCAATGCTGCGTCCAGAAGCTCGGCTTCGTCTTGAGCTGCGCCGACCAAGTCGTGAAAGTAAGCCATTTCTTTTTTCACGGCGGCGGTTTTGCGACGATCCGGATACATCGGGTCAAGGTACACTACATCGGGTCTGCCTTTTTGCGCGGCCAATTTCTGCATCAAATCAACGGAATTGCCGAAATGCAAAGTAATGCGTTGGGCAATCTCCCGTGTCTCTTCACTTTGCCCTGCCCTATTGAGGCCGTCTGAAAGTAGACAGGCAACGGCAGGATTTTGTTCAAAAGTGTGTACATTCAAACCCAACGAGGCAAGCACAAAAACTGTCGCGTCCCAGTCCGCCGGTAGCGTCCCAGACAGTCGGTTGTGCAGTGTGATTGACTGCTTTGGCAATCAACTCGCCTCCACCTTTAGTGCGCCGATAATGGGCGGCACCGCCATCAAAATCAACGCGAACACGGCCTTTTTCACCGGCGCGGCACAAACTGATGCCGCTTTCGTCAGCGATAAGGAAACTGCCTTCTTCAGGCTGCCGATCAATAACGGTCAGCCCGAAAGGTGCAGCAAGGCTGCGAAGTTCGTGCAGATGCGGTTCGTCAAAATAAATCTTGTACATAAGGCTTTATGTTTCAGACGGCCTTGCAAAACTCAGGCCGTCTGAACGTTTTCAGTGATGTCCAAGCGTTTCCATGCGGTACGCGCAGAGCGGAAGCTGATGCCCAAAAGCTTGGCGGCTTGGGCACTGGTTGTAACGGGTTTGCTGCAAAGCCTGCTCGATGATACTGCGTTCCACTTGGTCGAGGTAATCCTGTATCTGCATGGTGCGCGGATCAAACGGCGGAATGGGGCTGTGATTGAGCGTAGTTTCTCGCGTGTCAGGTTCGGCAATATCATCAAAAGAGAAGCCGCTGCGTTCAGCCTTAACCTGCGGGGCATTTTGAATCTGCAAGTCGTCCACTTGTATCACTTAGCCGACCGTCAGTGCGACGGCGCGTTCGAGGATATTCTCCAACTCGCGGAAGTTGCCGGGATAGCTGTAATGCAACAGAGCTTCTTGGGCTTTCGGGCTGAGTTTGCAGGTTTGATTGCCGTGACGGTGTTTGTACAGCAGATACAAAAATCAGAGCGCCCAAGTCTTCGCGCATTTCGCGCAAAGGCGGCATGTGCAGGAAACTACGTTGAGGCGGTATACAAGTCCTGACGGAATGCGCCGCTTTCAACCAAAGCTTCGAGGTTTTTATGGGTTGCACAAATAATGCGCACATCCACAGGAGTTTCCCGCGCATCGCCGATACGGCGTACGGCTTTTTCTTGAATGGCGCGCAGGAGTTTGACCTGCATGGCAAGCGGCAAATCGGCAACTTCGTCAAGGAACAAAGTACCGCCGTCGGCGTGTTGGAAAAAACCTAAACGGTCTTGATCCGCACCGGTAAAGCTGCTCTTTTTGTAAAGCCGAAAAATTCGCTTTCCATTAGGTTTTCAGGAATGGCACCGCAGTTGACGGCAATAAACGGTTTGTCGGCACGGTCGGACAGCTCGTGAATCGTGCGCGCCGCCTGCTCTTTACCCGTACCGGACTCGCCGGAGATATAAACAGGAACAAGACTGTGGGCCCAATCTGCGAATCAGGGTGGCGTACTTTCAACCATTTGCGGCGGAAGTGCCCAACAGGCGCGGCATATCGTCCCTCGCCTTCCAATACAGGTGCGTCTTGTTGCAAAGCGGGATTGATGCTACCGGCCGAAAAACGCTCTTTTAAGGAATTGAGCCCTTCCGGAACGAGTCAAAGCGCCGGTTAAATTCGCTCTGTACGCTCTTGGGAGGCGTAACGACAGGTCAGCCGGCTGAGGTTCGGGTTTATACAGTGCGGCAGAAACAGGCGCAGGCTGCGAGTTTGACTTTTTCAGACGGCGTGGGTTTCGGCAGTATTGTCTCGAAACCGATACTGCCGATTTGACCAATGAACGCAACTGCGACAGCGTAATCGGTTTTGCAGATAATCAAACGCCCTGCTTTTCACGGCTTCAACGGCTTGGTCGGCATTGCCGAGCCGTAATCACGGCGACGGGCGTGTCGAGCATCAACTCGTCGATGTATTGGACCACCTCGAGGCCTGAGCCGTCAGGCATACGCATATCGGTCAACACCAGCGAATAATCGTTGTTGTCTAGCCTGTCTTTGGCTTCTTCAACACCAGCCGCAGTATCGACGCGCAGACCCATTTTCATCAGGGTCATTTCCATCAGGTCGCGGATATCTGCCTCGTCATCGACAACCAAAACTGGCTCTTGCAATTTTATTCATCCTGCGCTTTGCTCCTTCGGTAAAATCAGTTCAAACCCGTTCATTTCAGGGTGATATGCAGCTGCCCCATATTGGCGTGTGCCAACTCGCGTGCGACGTAAAGCCCCAAACCGGTACCTTGTTTTTCGGTGGTGTAAAACGGCTCGAACAAATGATTTCGTACATCGGGCGGCACGCCTTTGCCGTTGTCCGCCACGACGATGGAAATATGCATCCTGCCGCTTGAACGGATAAGGACGGTAATGGCGTTTTCGTCCTGACGGCTGTCGTTCCAGCATTGTTGCACAAGTTCCACATCACTTGCTGCCAAATGCATAGGGTCAACCAATACGGTCAGGTTGTTGCCGTCCATGATTCATACGCAAACAGCCGATGGCATCGGGATTGTTCGAGTAAATTCCTGCTTGAACTCCAGCAGAATTTCATCAGATTAATCGGCTGGCGGCTGATGTTGTCTCGTTTGTTAAGCAGGGATACGTCTTCCAACATCTTGTCGATACGTTGGATATTGCTATCGATGATGTTGTGAGAGCTTGTGCTTGAGCGGGTCTGCCTCATCGCCTTCCCTGCAATAAATCGCTGGCAGTGACGGATGGCGGACATCGGATTACGGGTTTCGTGGGCAAGATTGGCGGTCAACTGTCCGAGCGAAGTCAGCTTGTGGACATGGCTTCTGCAGCCACTTCACGCAATGAGCGGACGTACAACATCAGCAGCTCGGTTTGCTCCTGAATCAGCGGAACGGCACGGACGTGCATGGCGTGTTGGAAAAATATGGATATCGGTTTCAAGGTTTGTCGGGTTGACGCGCCCGGCGTGCGACCAGTTCGCCAAATACGATTTCCTGCTGATCGATAATCAGACTGGGGAAATGATTTTTGCCTGCTGTTAAACGGCCACACGCGTTGGGTCGCATCAATCACCACAACCGCTTCTGTACTCGGTTCAAAACCAAATGAGTTCAAGCCGCTGATCCGGCGGTAGGGCCGGTTGATGGCGGCTGGCGGACTCTGTGGCCTGCTCCAGATAACGGGCGGCAAACGATGTCAGCATCGCCACCAGATAGCCTGCGCCGATCAGCATCAAAGAATTCAACATTGATTTCGCGTCCCAATTAAACGAATCGAAACGCATACTGCCGTCTAAAAACAAGTTCAAAATAAACAACATTGCCGTATAACCTGCATACAGCATGGGGTATGATATAACTGAGCAGACACGAGGTTGCAACAAACGGCAAAACCAAAATCCCGAAACCGGAAGCCGTACCGCCGGAGATATACACCAAAACCATCATCATGGTGATGTCAACCACGGCGCTGGCATTGGGCAAATCCAAAGACTGCCACTGCCAGCCCGGGCGGAACACGGAGAGCATAATCAGGAAGAAATACAGCGTTACCCAGATATAAAACTCAATGTCCGGCAACGAAACGCCAATCAGGTTGCCGCCCGTGTAGCTGCCGAAAGCGTGCAAAACCAAAAAGCGGTAAGACGATGGCTATTCGGGCAATATTGATTACACCGGGAATCCGCTCCCTCAGATTACCCAGTTCTTGAAGATTGGCTCTGTTCATAAGTGAACCTTTTTATTATCATGCAATGTCGTATAAATTTAATTTATTTAGATATATTTGTTCTTGTTTCAGGACAAACTTTTCAGACGGCCTGATATTTTCAATACCTTGCCTTTTTTACCGCGTTTGCCGTCAATATCGGCAATACGCAGTTTTTCCTGATGTTCTGCACCGCGTCGGCCAACCGATACAACGGTAAACTCAGGAGAGGTCGTTACCATGATGTGTTCCAAAGATGCACCCTCGGCCAACGACATCAGCTGCAAACCGCGGCCTTTAGGCATGACTTTGAGCTCGCCGATGGAAAACGCCAAGAGACGATGGTCGCTGCTGGCCAGTACAACTTTGCAGTCAGGATTAATCAGCGAAGAAGCATAGACGGCAACCGGCGGCAGGACGGTTTCGCCGCTGTCCACGGTCATCACCACTTTACCCGCTTTCACGCGTCCGACCACATCGGCCAACTTGGTAATAAAGCCGTAGCCGCCGCTGCCTGAGAGCAGGTAATGTTGCTCGGGCTGGCCGGTGAGCATGGCGACGGGTTTCGCGCCGTTTTGCAACTCGATTAACGATGAAACCGGCACGCCATCGCCACGTCCGCCGGGGATTTCGGCAGCATCGAGTGTGAGGTTCTGCCCAATGAATCCAAGATGACGACAGGCAAAACGGTGCGGCCTTCAAGGGTTTGTTTGAGGCGGTCGCCTTCTTTGAACGCGGTCTGGCTCAAATCAAGGTTGTGTCCGGCACGGCTGCGTATCCAGCCTTTTTCCGACAGAATCAGGGTGATCGGCTCATCGGCGGTGGTCTGCGTCAGCACGGCGCGTCCGGCTTCTTCCACCAGCGTGCGGCGCGCGTCGCCAAACTGCTTCATGTCCGCCCTGCATCTCTTTGATAATCAGCTTGCGTTTTTCGTTTTCGTCACCCAAAAGGATATTCAGACGGCCTTGTTCCTCACGCAATTCATTCAATTCTTTTTCGAGTTTGAAACCTTCCAAACGTGCCAACTGGCGCAAGCGGATTTCCAAAATATCTTCCGCTTGGATCTCGGTCAGCCCGAACGCCGACATCAGATCGACTTTCGGGTCGTCTGATTCGCGGATAACTTTAATCACTTCGTCAATGTGCAGAAAGACTTTCAGACGGCCTTCAAGGATGTGCAGTCGTTTTTCCACTTGGTTCAAACGGAATTTCAGACGACGTGTTACGGTCACGACGCGAAATCAGCCATTCCTGCAAAAATCGTTTTCAGGTTTTTCTGCGCAGGACGGTTGTCCAGCCCCATCATCACCAAGTTCATGGACACATTGCCTTCCAGCGAAGTTTGCGCCATCAGCGTGTTGATGAAGGTATCCGTATCGATACGGCTGGATTTCGGCTCGAACACCAGTCGCACGGGATGTTCGCCGTCGGACTCGTCGCGTACACGGTCGATTAAATCCAGCATCAGTTTTTTGGTATTGAGCTGGTCTTGGTTGAGCTGCTTTTGCCCGCTTTCGGTTTCGGGTTGGTTTGCTCTTCGATTTCGGCAAAGGATTTTGGCGGGATTGGCGTTCGGCAACAGCTCGGTCACAATCAGCGCCATTGTCCGCGCGCCAGCTTCTCGATTTCATAACGCGCACGCACGCGCACGCTGCCCTTGCCGGTTTCGTAAATCCGGCGCAATTCGTCCGCCGGCGTGATGATTTGACCGCCGCCGGCAAAATCGGGCGCGGGGATGTACTGCATCAGGTCGGCGGTTTCCAACGTCGGCTTCTTCAACAGCGCAATCGCCGCCTGCGTGACTTCGTTCAAATTGTGCGACGGAATTTCAGTCGCCATGCCTACCGCGATGCCTGACGCACCGTTGAGCAAGACCATAGGCAGACAGGCTGCGCAGGTGTACAGTTCGTCAAACGCGCCGTCGTAGTTCGGCACGAAATCCACCGTCCCCTGATTGATTTCGGACAACAGCAATTCCGCAATCGGCGTCAGCCGCGCCTCGGTGTAACGCATCGCCGCCGCCCCATCGCCGTCGCGCGAACCGAAGTTGCCGATGCCGTCGATTAAGGGATAGCGCAAGGTAAAATCCTGCGCCATGCGAACCATCGCTTCATAGGCGGAAATGTCGCCGTGCGGGTGGTATTACCCGTAACTCGCCGACCACGCGCGCCGATTTCACCGGCTTTCGCCCCCGCCGTCAAACCCATATCGCGCATGGCAAACAAAATGCCGCCGCTGTACGGGCTTTTTGGCCGTCTGAAACTTCAGGCAGCGCGCGCGCTTTTGACCACGCTCATCGGCGTATTCGAGATAGGCACGTTCGGCGTATTGACCTAACAGCAGGTAATCTTCGCCGATAGGAGATGGGCTTAGAGCGGAAATGTGTTCTGTCATCAGGATGGTAAAACGAAATAAATTAGAAAAGAAGGATATTGTAAAGCAAAATCGGTAGTCATAGCCAATTTGAGTGATGAACGGTAGCGCAGCAACAATAAGGCTTACCGAATCAGGTCAGCAAATGAAATCTGTTTCGATAAAAAAGGCCGTCTGAAACCATTTCATGTTTCAGACGGCCTTTTCATTTTGGTTTTAAATCAAAACTTCGTTATTCTGTAGTAGCCGGTTTAGCCGCAGTTTTAATGGTTAAGGTCAACGCGGCGGCGATGGCGAGGAAAACACCGGCAAACGTCATCGCGTTGGCAGGGTTTGAACCCAAGAAGGTTTTGTACACCCAGCCGAAAGACACGGTTTCAATCAGCATTGGAATCACAATCATCATGTTCACAATACCCATGTACACGCCGTAACGTTCTTTCGGAATAGAACCGACCACAATCATAAACGGCACGCCCATCATACTTGCCCAGCCGACACCGAAACCAATCATCGGCGCAAACATCAGGTATTTGTTGCCGATGTGCGGAATGGTGAGCAAGGCCAGCGCGGCAAGGGTAACGGCAAAGGCGTGAACATATTTGGCGGCGTATTTGCGCGCCATCCACATCAGGCCGAAGGCGGAGATAAAGGTTACCACGTTGTAGAAACCGTTTACCAAACCGGTCCATGCAACCGCTTGACTATATGCTTCGGTATTTTCAACAGTCGAATCCCAAACGGATTGGACGATACTGTGGGAAATATATTGCCAGTAGATGAAGAGCGCGTACCATTGAAAGAGATACACCAAAGCCAGTTGCCACAGGGCAGTCGGCATTTCGCGTACAGCAACGATAATATCTTTAACAGCATGAGCCGGACCGCTCGGCTGGGCTTTAATGGCCGCCATTTCTTCAGGACTAGGCTCACGTTCGGATGTCGATAAAACTGTAACCAAAACCGAACCAATAGAGCAAACAGCACCAATATAGAAGGAGCCGAATACCCAATACGGAATACCCGCTTCGGAAGTTTGTTGCAACCAGCCGATTTGTTGGAAGATGTAGAGGGAAACGTTGGCCAGTGTAATACCCAAACCGGTAAACACAGACTGCATCAAGAAACCGGTGGATTGCTGTGTTCAGGAACGGTATCGGCAATAAAGGCACGGAAAGGTTCCATTGCCGTGTTGTTGCTGATGTCCAAAAGCCACAGCAGCAATACGGCCACCCACAAGGCGGTAACGTGCGGATAAATAAAGAGGCAGAGGCTGCAACCGATGGCGCCGATCAAGAAATACGGACGGCGGCGGCCCAATCCCGGCACCCAAGTGCGGTCACTCATCGCACCAATCATCGGCTGTACCAGCAAACCGGTAATCGGACCTGCCATATTCAAAATTGGCAATTGGCTCGGGTCGGCATGAAGAAAACTGAAATCGGGTTAATCGCAGTTTGCTGCAACCCGAAGCTGTATTGAATGCCGAAAAAACCGAAGTTCATCAGCATAATCTGGCGAAGTGTCATCGCCACTTGTGGGGAGATTTTCATAGGAAGGCTACTCCTGGGTAATAAACTATGGAAACAACAAACTCCAATTTCAGCGGTATGACGCTTTTATTGTATTTGGGCTGCCCTTTTTACTGAGGCAACTCCGTTTTCAGACGGCCTTTATTTTGACCGTTTACATGAATCTTATTTTGATGTGTGTTTGTGTTGTTTAAAGCTTATTATTTTCAGGCCGTCTGAAACTATTTATTAATCACAGACTGACGCCAGATGGTTTCCCCAACGACCTTGACTGACTGAACCGAGCCGGTCGGATGTTCGATGTATTGGAACAGCAAATCCGCCGCCATCGCGCCCATACGCAGATACGGCAGTTCGGTACTGGTCAACGGCGGAAACAGCGTCTCCGCAATCGCGCTGTGGTTATCATATCCGGCAACAGAGACTTGCTCGGGGAACCCGCACGCCGCGCGTCCTCAAAATCCCGTACACGCGCACGGCCATTTCATCGTTACCGCAGCAAATTACCGTCGGCGGAAGCGGCAAAGACAACAGTTTCAAAATAGCCGAAATCAAAGATCTGCTGTCATTGCTGAAGTCAGGATAACCAGTTTGCACCAAATCAGGATCGAAGACAATATCCGCATCAGCCAAAGCACGGCGGTATCCGGCCAATCTCAATCTCGTCGCTTCCACGCCCGGCTGCAAAGTCACATAAGCAATCCGTTTGTGTCCGCTTTGGATAATCCGGCGCACCAAGCCATACTGCCCTGCTTCGTCATCCGGCAAAACCGACGGCGTACCTGCCAAATCAAAACAGTTGACCAACACCATCGGGCAACGGTTGGGCACTTCCGGCAACAATACTTCCTGATGGAAACCTGCCACATATAAAATCCCCTCGGCACGATGCTCCATAAAGGTACGGATCAGCGGCTCCATCTGACCGGGCTGACCCGGCTTGTTGTCGATGTCGGCAATCATCAAAATCTTGCCTTGTGCACGAATCTGCTGCTGAATGCCCTTAATCAAGAACATATCCGGTATACCGTGTCCGCCCGTATTCTCGCCTGTCCGCGAAATGGCGCCGGTAATCAGACCGACCAATCCGGAACGGTGTGACCGCATAATCCTCGCCGCAGAAGACGGGATATAGCCCAAAGCAGCAATCGCTGTTTCTACTTTGGAACGGGTTTTATCACTGACCGGCGCATCGCCGTTAATCACCCGGCTGACCGTCTTGGGAGATACCCCGGCATAAGCAGCGACATCATAAATTGTAGCCATCTTACGGACCCGTCCCGACAAGATTTCAATAATGTTACATAGGATAACACAGCAGACATCGGTGTCATACCCCCTTTTTTACAGAAACTTGATGATAATCAACCGTTTCTATTGCATTTTGCATACATTTCTTAAACAAAACCGACCCTACCATCTCCCAAAATCTGTTCAAATTTGTTAAACTACAAGCCACTACAAAAAGCAGGAAATACATATCTATCCTGCTTATTTTACCGTTACATACTAAGGAAACGAGATGTCCGCATACTCAGATGCATGGCAAGCCTTGGAAGCCCATCATGCCGATACTCAACACGTTACCCTGCGCGAACGTTTCGCTGCAGATGCCGAACGTTTCAATAATATGCACGAAATTCTGCACGGTTTGTTATTTGATTACAGCAAAAACCGTCTGGATGAAAATACCCTTGATTTATTGTGCCAACTGGCCGAAGCAGCCGATTTGCCACAATATATGCAGGCCATGAGCAGCGGTGAAAAAATCAACACCAGCGAACACCGCGCCGTTCTCCACACTGCTCTGCGCCTGCCTGCCAATGCCAAACCTGTTTACGTTGACGGCGAAAACATCGTGCCCAATGTACATCACGAACTCAACCGCACCCTCGAATTCGCACGCCAACTCCTAGACGGCACCCACGCAGGCATTACCGGCAAACCGATTACCGACCTGGTTCACATCGGTATCGGCGGCTCCGATTTAGGCCCGCGTATGGCCACACAGGCGCTGCAACCCTATTGGCAAAACATCCGCGTCCACTTTGTCAGCAACTCCGATGATGCCGACCTGACCCAAACCCTTCTCGGCCTCAATCCCGAAACCACCGTATTCAGTATTGCCAGCAAATCATTCCGCACACCGGAAACCCTGCTCAATGCCTACGCCGCGCGCACTTGGTATCGCGATGCAGGTTTGCCCGATTCCGGCATCTACCGCCACTTCTGCGCCATTTCCGCCGATGTGGCCGCAGCCCAAAACTTCGGTATCTCCCCCGACAAAGTCTTCGCCATGTCCGACTGGGTCGGCGGCCGCTATTCCATCTGGTCGCCTATCGGCCTGCCGCTGATGGTTGCCGTCGGCGAAAAAGCATTCCGCAAAATGCTGGCCGGTGCGCACGCGATGGATACCCATTTTTTCGAGACACCATTCCGCCACAATATTCCCGTTCTGATGGCGCTCATCAACGTTTGGTACAACAACTTCCAACATTCAGACGGCCAAACCGTTGTCCCATACAGCCACAACATGCGCCTCTTTACCCCGTGGCTCAACCAGCTCGATATGGAAAGCCTCGGCAAACAGCGTACTTCAGACGGCCAACCCGTTTCCTGCACTACCGGCGGTATTGTCTTTGGTGATGAAGGCGTCAACTGCCAACATGCCTACTTCCAGCTTCTGCACCAGGGCACGCGTCTGATTCCCGTCGATTTCATCGTCCCCATGACCACAATCTACGGCAACCACCGCCAACACCGCTTTACCGTTGCCAACGCCTTTGCCCAAGCCGAAGCGCTGATGAAAGGTAAGACCTTAGACGAAGTGCAAATCGAATTGGCCGCCCTGCCCCAAGATGAACGCAACCGCCTTGCGCCGCAAAAAGAGTTCCCCGGCAACCGCCCGAGCAACAGCCTGCTTATCGACAGCCTGACGCCTTTCAATCTCGGTATGCTGATGGCCGCCTACGAACACCGCACCTTCGTACAGGGTGTGATTTGGCGTATCAACCCCTTCGACCAATGGGGCGTGGAATACGGTAAAGAACTGGCCAAAACCATCGAGCCCGAACTCGAACGCGGCACGCCTGCACACGACAGCTCCACCAACGGTCTGATCGCCTTCTACCGCAACTGCAACGCAAGATCGAAGGCCGTCTGAAAATAAAATGCCCGTAAGACAAGCATATCTGCCTGTCTTACGGGCATTTCAAAACCTAATCGGCGGTAAGAATGAACCGTTAAAGCACCGCACTTTTAGACAAAAGTAGCTAGATTTTGATATAAAAAAAGGCTAAATCGATAATGACTTAGCCTTTTTCATCAGACTTGATTAGTTGTTTGTTGTTAATGCGCCTAAATCTTTATCAACTAAGAACAAACCTTTACCATCTTCACCAAGAAGATTTAATTTATCCAAAATTCCACTGAATAATTTTTCTTCTTCATGTTGTTCAGCCACATACCATTGTAAGAAGTTAAAGGCAGAGTAGTCTTTCTCTTCAAAAGTTCTACCAACTAATTCATTGATTTTAGAGGTAATTAACTTTTCATGTTCATAAGTTAATTCAAGTACTTGTTTCAATGATGAAAATTGATGAGGTGGTTCATCAATTTGTGTGATGATAGCCAATGCGCCGGTCTCATTTAAATAAGTGAAGAGTTTACGCATATGCTGCATTTCCTCAGCCGCATGCTCTGATAAAAATTTTTGCAGCTCCTTCGAAACCTTGTTGTTCGCACCAGGCGCTCATTTGTAAATATAAGTTAGAAGAATAAAACTCTAAATTCATTTGATCATTTAATAGTTTAATCACGCTATTTGATAACATTTTTATTTCTCCTATTCTTATAAAGTTTTTAATTCACGATCAATGTAGTAGAGCGCTGTACCACTTTCACCAAGAAGTTTGAATTTATCAACAATACTGTTAAATAATTTTTCTTCTTCATGCTGTTCAGCTACATACCATTGTAAGAAGTTAAAAGTAGAGTAATCCTTTTCTGCAAAAGTACTCTCAACTAACTCATTAATTTTAGATGTCACTAGTTTTTCGTGTTCAAGTGTTGTTTCAAAAACTTCTTTTAATGAAGCGTAATCGTGTTTAGGGGCGTCAATTTTACCTAACAAAGGCATTCCACTGGTTTCGCTCACATAAGTAAACAACTTTTGCATATGTTCCAATTCTTCATCGGCATGACGAAGTAAAAATGCTGCAGCGCCTTCATAACCATGTTTATGGCACCATGCACTCATTTGCAAATAGACATTTGATGAATACAACTCGAGATTAATTTGTTCGTTTAATTTTGCTGTAATTGACTTACTTAGCATAACTAACTCCTTTTCTCAATGCGGTTAATAGATGTATCACAATACAAAATTTGTATTTGCGGATGAATTTTACTCATTTTATTGAGAATAATCAATTTTATTTTATCAATTTTTTTATGTAACCCATTAATTTAAAAAGGATTTTAAAAAAATAAATCATTCTCATTTGGTTCCATTTAATGAAATGAGTTATCAATATCGCCTTTGCCTAAATTCTCTAGAGAAATGATGAGGTGTTGGAAGGAGAATCGTAGATTTCCAAAAGTTTTTTGCTCTCACTTATCAACTCCAAAATACTGGATAAATAGAAAACATGAAAATTCAATGTTTTTATAGAATTACGCATCAAAGCGATATAGTTTCAAAGTAGGTTATCCTTAATATTTGAATGTGACAATTACCATTTATTATTTAACATAATATACATATTGTTGAAAAATCTACTGGTTAACTTCAATCAGGGAAAGCATGAAGAAGTTAGGAAGTTGGTTGGAAAGTTGATTAGGGTAGATTTTATTCAAATGAAAGACTAGGGCTATGAAATCAAAAATTTGTGTATAAGTTACTGGTAATTTCAAAGTACCTGTATATTTTAATTTGTATATCAATACCAATCGTTTTTTTATTTTATGAAAGCTACCAAGGAGATAATGTTGATTTTATGATTTATATTCATGCTTTTTATTATTTTTTTCCATATTGGGTGTATTGACTCAATATTCTACATCTAATTTTTTTGAAAAGGAAAAATAACATGATTGAACTATCCATTGAGGATCTGGAACTAATTTATGGAGGAGGCTTAGGAGAGAGAATCCTTCAAGGAGGAGCAAATGGTGCATAAATAGGAGGATCAATTGGTGCAGGTATTGGTCTGGGTGTCGGTATAGCTTTTGGCAGTATTCCTGCCGGACCAGCTATTATGGTCGGTGGCACAATTGGTGCTGCTGTTGGTGCTGCAACTGGTATGGGTGTTGCAGCATATGAGTATTACCAAGAAACTCAGCCTAAAGGGACAGTAACGGTCGGTCCGATTTCTGCTTTTGCTGTGGACAAATCAGGAAACGGCTACACTGACGGCACAAATTACCACTGATATTTCTCATCGTTCAAACGATCTCTAGGGGTCGTCTGAAACTTTCTTAACTTCAATTTTTATAACACACCCAAGCAACCCTTCTTCCGTCCTGAAGTCTCCGTTGCCCGCCAAAACCAGTTGTTCCAAATAAAGGCCGTCTGAAACTTAATTTGTCAAAGTTTCAGACGGCCTTTTATTCAATAAAGATAGCAGAAGCTCATTCGCCATATCCCCCATCTTTGCTACAATATCCCTTTTCTTTTTTATTGATTCCACTATGACAACCGCACCCCAATCCGGCACTTGGCGCAAGATTTTTTCGCGTAAAATGCTGATCTGCATTTTCACAGGCTTCACTTCGGGGTTGCCGCTTTATTTTCTGATCAACCTGATTCCGGCATGGTTACGCAGCGAACATGTTGATTTGAAAACCATCGGCCTGATGGCACTTATCGGGCTGCCTTCACTTGGAAATTTATCTGGTCTCCCGTCATTGATTTGGTCAGATTACCTTTTTTAGGACGGCGACGCGGTTGGATGCTGGTTACGCAAATTGGTTTGCTGCTGACCTTGCTCATTTACGCCTTCCTAAATCCTGCTCAGCATTTATATGTAATTATGGGCTTATCGTTGGTGGTCGCCTTTTTTTCTGCCAGCCAAGATATTGTATTGGATGCATTTCGCCGCGAAATTTTGTCAGATGAAGAATTAGGCTTGGGCAACTCTATCCACGTCAATGCCTACCGTATTGCTGCTTTAGTACCCGGCTCACTCAGCTTGATTTTGGCCGACTTGATGCCTTGGCACAACGTATTCATCATTACTGCACTATTTATGCTGCCCGGTCTGCTGATGACCTTGTTTTTAGCTAAAGAGCCTGACATTCCACCATCTGTGTCGCGTACATTTGCCCAAACAGTCTCTGACCCTTTCAGTGAGTTCTTCTCCCGCAAAGGAATCAAACAGGCCATATTGGTATTGCTGTTTATCTTTCTCTACAAACTGGGCGACAGCATGGCCACTTCTTTGGCTACACCTTTTTATCTGGACATGGGCTTCAGCAAAACCGACATCGGCCTCATTGCCAAAAATGCCGGCTTATGGCCTGCTGTCATTGCCGGTATTGTAGGCGGTATTTGGATGATAAAGCTCGGTATCAACAGGGCTTTGTGGGTTTTCGGCGTAGCCCAATGGGTAACGATTCTAGGCTTTGCCTGGTTGGCAAATTTTGGCAAGTTTGAAACCATTACCCTGACGGAACAAATGATGCTTGCCGCCGTGATTGGGGCAGAAGCAGCAGGCGTAGGCTTGGGTACGGCGGCATTTGTCGCCTATATGGCCCGTGAAACCAATCCTGCTTTCACGGCCACACAATTGGCCCTCTTTACCAGCCTGTCAGCCGTTCCCCGTACATTTATCAATGCTTCGGCAGGCTATTTGATTGAAGCGATGGGTTACTTCAATTTCTACTGGCTGTGTTTCGCTTTGGGCATACCGGGCATGTTGTTGCTGTTTAAAGTGGCACCGTGGAATGGCGAAAAAGTGAGTAACTAGATTGCCAGTCTAAAACTTCTAGCAAAACAAAAGGCCGTCTGAATATTCAGACGGCCTTTATCATACAAAAGCTTTATTCGGCAGCAGGTTTGACAGTACTGCGGACATCGCCACTTTTTTCTTTATGCTTCAAAACAGCGCGGTCGAGTTTGTCCATCAAAACATCAATCGCGGCGTACATATCCTGTTCAATCGCTTCAACGTGCAAATCTTTGCCTGCCAAATGCACATCGGCTTCGGCTTTCTGGCTGACTTTTTCCACCGAGAGCGTAATGGTCACGGAAATGATGTTGTCGGCGTGGCGACTGATTCGTGCCAACTTGTCGGAAACATAGTTTTTGATGGCTTCGGTAACATCAAAATTCAGACCGGTGATTTTCAGATTCATGATACAGCTCCTTCGGTTGATTAGTCCGTCAAAACGGATCGGAATATATCTACTCGGTAAATTTTCGTTTGTGTGCCGGTGGGATGTCTAATGATTCTCTATATTTAGCAACTGTACGTCTGGCGATTTCAATGCCGCGTTGTTTTAATAATTTGACGAGGGTCTCGTCCGAATAGGGTTTGCTGCTGTCTTCACTTTCAATCAGCTGGCTTAATACGGCTTTGATTGCGCCTTGACTGAACCCTTCGCCATCATCGTCGGCATTGACTGCCTGTGTGAAGAAATAGCGTAACGCAAACAGGCCGCGCGGGCAAGACAAATATTTCTGATTGGCGGCGCGCGAGATGGTACTTTCCGCCAAACCCAATTCGGCGGCGGCATCTTTCATCAGCATGGGCGACAGGCCGATTTCGCCGAAGATGAAAAAATCTTCCTGATTTTTGACGATATACTCGGCAAGGCGGAGGACTGTGCTTTTGCGCAGTTCCAAAGAATCAATGCGCTGTTTGGCTTCACTGATTTTTTCCTTCCACTTCGGCGCGCCCTCTTCCGCCGATTTCATCAGGTCGCAATATTCCTGATTGAGCTGCAGCTTCGGCCAAGCCGCCTCGTTGCTGATGACTTCCCAGCCGTCCTTGCCCTCTTTGACCCAAACGTCAGGCTGAATATAAGGCGTAGGCGTGGCAGAGGCGAAACCGTAGGCCGGATAGGGATTGAGCCCGGCAATCATATCGAGCGCGGCTTCTATGGTTTCGCTGTCGGTATCGGGATAGAGTTTGCGGAAACGCAGAACGTTTTGTTTGCGGTTTTTGCCTAAATCTTGAAGCGAACTTTGCACCAAATGCGCGGCCATTTGTCTGGCCGGAGAAGCCGGCAAACGCATCAGCTGCAACATGAGCGACTCGGTCAAGTCGGCCGCCGCCACGCCGGGCGGATCAAAGGTTTGCAATACATCCAGCGCGTTTTGCAGGGCGTCTTCGTCCAGCATCCATTCTAACGGCGTGTGGTCGATGATTTCTTCGAGACTGTCGGTGAGGTAGCCTTGTTCATCCAAAAAATCAATCAAGACATGAACATAGGCCGCCTCCACTTGCGAAAGCGGATGCTCGCACACTTGGGCATGCAGATAGTGTTTGAAATCCTCTTCTTCGGCGATGTTGCTCCAAATATCTTCGACATCGTCGCCACTCAACTGCTGACCTGCGCGCGGCATGGTGATGGCACGGTTGAGCCCGCTATCGGCAAACTCATCGATTTCCGGACGCTCAAGCAGAGGATTGTCTCGACAACCAGTCTTCCACTTCGCGCTCAAGCTCAAGACCCGACATCTGCAAGATGCGCAAAGACTGCTGCAGCCGCTGATTGAGCTGCTGGGTCTGTTTGAGTTTAAGGACGAGTGAAGACATAATGTTTAATTCGAAATGTATGGATAGTTTTTCAGACAGCCTTTATACGGCAGGCCGTCTGAAAGATTAGTTTATCGGTATTATATTTGTATTTTTTTAGTGATTATTTCAATATTTTACAGCCACCCTCAATTGAAATGAGAGCCTCATGTGAAACTGGTTTTACGATTGCCGTCAAATATGCATTCAATATTTGAAATTTTCACCCAAGTAAACCGAACGGACTTGTTCATTGTTGACCAAGTCGTCCGGCTTACCTGAAGCCAATACCGTACCGTCGCTGATGATGTAGGCACGGTCGCAGATGCTGAGGGTTTCGCGCACGTTGTGGTCGGTAATCAATACGCCGATACCGCGTGATTTGAGGAACTCGATGATTTTCTGAATATCGATCACGGCAATCGGGTCAACGCCGGCAAAAGGTTCGTCCAACAAAATGAAACGCGGCTGCATGGCCAGCACGCGTGCGATTTCGACACGGCGGCGTTCGCCACCGGACAAGGACGGCGCAGGGTTGTTGCGCAGGCGCTCGATATTCAAATCGGCCAACAGTTTTTCAAGTTCGGCATCGATGCGGCTTTTGTCCTTCATGCTGATTTCCAAAATGGCGCGGATATTTTGTTCCACGGTCATTTTGCGGAAAATCGAGGCTTCCTGCGGCAGATAGCCGACGCCGAGGCGGGCGCGTTCGTGAATGGGCAGGTGGCGCAACTCTTGTCCGTCCAACATCACGCTGCCTGCATCGGCGGCAATCAGGCCGACAATCATGTAAAAGCTGGTGGTCTTACCCGCGCCGTTGGGGCCGAGCAGGCCGATGACTTCGCCGCTTTCGATTTCAAGGGAGAAGCTTTTGACGACTTGGCGTTTTTTGAAACTTTTTTGCAGGTTTTGAACCACAAGACGGCTGTTGTTTGCGCTCATATTCTGTTGACTTTCGATATTGACCTCAGGCCGTCTGAACCTTTTTCAGACGGCCTTTTTGTGTGTTTTCTTATTTGTTTTTCTGCGTGCTGGACGGCTGGATGACAACGCTGACGCGGCCGGATTTCGCGGCGGATTTCACACCGGACTTGGCACTGCCGTTGATGGTGTAAACCTCGGTTTTGGTGTTGTAGGTAATGACCGCACCTTCGGCTACATCGCCGCCTCGCTGTACTTTGGCATTGCCGGTCAGGGTAACGAGGTTGGCTGCGGAAGAATACGTTACAGTATTGGCTTGGCCGTTAACCACGCCTTTACCGCCGTCCAACTCTTGGCTGAATTTGACGGGCGAGCCGGTGGCTTTCATCAACTGCTCGCTTTTGTCGTTGCGCGAAACGGTCACGCTGCCGGCACGGATATTGAGCGTGCCTTGTTTGATGATGACGTTGCCGGAAAAGGTGGTGCTTTGATTGTTTTGGTCAAGCGAGCCTTGGTCGGCTTCGATTTGAATCGGCTGCTTGCTGTCGCTTTGCAGGGCAAAGGCCGGGCTGGCGGCAAAAACGGCAACAAGGGCTAAGGTTTTACAAATTTTTGTATCATAAATTGTGGCTTTCACTTTGGAAGGGAAATTCAGCAAACCGGTTTTGTGGTCATAAGTCATGCCGTTTGCCTGACCGCCGGACTGTCCGTATTGGAAAGTAACGGGGCTGTCGGTATGGGCGTATTGCGCTTCGGTATCGACATTCAAACGTTCGGTTTTGACTATGCCGGCCAAACGCTTGGCATCTGCCGCTTTGTTTAAGACAACATTTTGTTCAAAAACGACTTTTTTGTTTTGAATATTGTATGCTGCCTTGTCGCTGCCGACTTCGTACAACAGGCTGCCGTCGCGGTAAAACGAAAGGTGTGGTTTATCCAAATGCACGTCCGCGCTATTCGGATATTGGACGGCATCGACCGCGCTCAGGTTTTCTTTCAGACGGCCTTCTTGGTCAAAACGTTTGCCGTTGATGCCTTTCATCGAATATTGAGGCTCATTCGGATTGAGGACAACTTCTTCGACCTGTACTTCGCTGATGCGGCCGAGCCACGCCGCCAGTGCGCCGAGTGAAACGGCCAACACCAGCGGAAAGGCGATTCCGTAACGCCATCTGATTTTCATCGTACATACTCTTTCAAAGCAGGTTCAAGCGTACCTTGCGCCTGCATAATCAAATCGCACACTTCTCGCACCGCGCCTGCGCCGCCGGAACGTCGGGTTACATAATGGGCGTATTGCAACGTAAACCAATGTGCTTCAGGGACGGCGACCGCCAATCCGCAACGCACCATCACGGGCAAATCGACGACATCGTCGCCGACAAAGGCGCACTCATGCTCCTCCACACCTGCCTGTTCGTGTAATTGGGCGTAGGCGGCACGTTTGTCGTGAATGCCTTTGAAGTAATAGTTGATACCGAGCTGCTTCACGCGGATACCGACGGAAGGCGCATCGCGGCCGGTAATAATCGCTGCTTTGCACGCCGCCGGCCTGAAGCATTTTCAAACCGTGTCCGTCCAAAGTGTGGAACGATTTGATTTCTTCGCCGTTGTCGCGGATAAAAATGCGGCCGTCGGTCAAAACGCCGTCCACATCCAGTATCAGCAGTTTGATACCTAAAGCGCGTTGTTGCAGGTCGGAAGAGAGGTTTTGCATAAGGTTTCCTTATTTCAGACGGCCTATTCTAGCATAAGGCCGTCTGAAAACGTTTTTGCCGTCAATTCAGACACTCGTGCCATCAATAAATCGTGCATGTTCAATGCGCCAATCAGCACGCCGTTTTCTTCAACCACCAGCAAACCGTTCACATGGCCGCTTTGCATGGCTTTCAAAGCTTCGGTGGCAAGGCGGTCGGCGGAGATGGTTTTCGGAGAGGCGTGCATGATGTCGTCCACTTTCAAACCGGCAAAGCTGTCGCGTTCTTGAAACAGACGGCGCAAATCGCCATCGGTAAATACGCCTTTCAGACGGCCTTCGGCATCGGTTACCGCCAACATGCCCAAGCCTTTTTCACTCATGCGGACAATGGCTTCTTTCAACGGCGTGCCCAACAAAACGGCAGGCAAGGCTTCGTCTTTGTGCATGATATCCGCCACGCGCAGCAACAGGCGTTTGCCCAGGCTGCCGGCCGGATGGCTTAAAGCAAAATCGTCCGGCGTAAACGCACGAGCCTGCAGCAATACCACCGCCAGCGCATCGCCCAACGCCATCACGGCGGTCGTACTGGAAGTCGGTGCAAGGCCGAGCGGACAGGCTTCTTTAGAAACCGCCGCGGTAATATGGATATCGGCATGGCGCGCCATAGTGGAAGTCGGATGAGCAGTGATGCAGATGAGCGTGATGTTTTTGCGTTTCAACGCCGGAATAATCGCTGCAATTTCATCGCTTTCACCGGAATTGGAAATGGCAACCACGACATCGTGGTCCACAATCATGCCCAAATCGCCGTGCGCCGCTTCGGCAGGATGGACGAAAAACGCAGGCGTGCCTGTCGAAGCCATGGTTGCCGCCATCTTGCGGCCGATGTGTCCGGACTTGCCCATGCCGGTAATGACGACCCTGCCCTTGCAGTGCAACAATGCTTCCGCCGCACGGACAAAATCATGGTCCAAAGCCGCCGCAATTTCACGCAAACCTTCGGCTTCCGTATCCAATACATCGCGCGCCCAGTCGAGATAAAGTGTGTTTTCCGCCATCAAAGCCACCTTTCGTGCTTGAATTTAGGTTTGTTTTGCCCAAATTAATCGGCTGTAAACTGTTCAAATTCATTGAATCGGCGTAGCATTACCGCCACTTCACAAACAAACCTATTATGTAAAAGGAATCAGAGATGACTATTTTATCGGACGTTAAAGCATTAGGACAACAAATCTGGTTGGACAACCTCTCCCGTTCGCTGGTACAAAGCGGCGAATTGGCAGAAATGTTGAAGCAAGGTGTGTGTGGCGTAACTTCCAATCCTGCTATTTTCCAAAAAGCCTTTGCCGGAGACGCTCTATACGCCGATGAAGTAGCCGCGCTTAAACAGCAAGACCTGACCCCGAAACAACGCTACGAAACCATGGCGGTAGCCGACGTACAAGCCGCCTGCGACGTGTGTTTTGCCGAACATGAATCCACCGGCGGCAAAACCGGCTTCGTCAGCCTCGAGGTTTCGCCTGAATTGTCCAAAGACGCACAAGGCACGGTTGAAGAAGCGCGTCGTCTGCACGCCGCCATCGGCCGTAAAAATGCCATGATTAAAGTACCGGCAACCGACGAAGGCATCGAAGCACTCGAAACCCTCGTTTCAGACGGCATCAGCGTCAACCTGACCCTGCTCTTCTCCCGCACCCAAACCCTCAAAGCCTATGCAGCCTACACACGCGGCATTGCCAAACGTTTGGAAGCAGGGCACGACGTTTCCCATATCCAAGTTGTCGCCAGCTTCTTTATTTCCCGTGTCGATGCCGCATTGGATGCCACCCTGCCCGACCACCTCAAAGGTAAAGTCGCCATTGCGCTGGCCAAAGCTGCCTATCAAGATTGGGCGCAATACTTCGGCAGCAGCGAATTTGCCTCACTTGCCGAAAAAAAGGTGCCAACCGCGTACAACTTTATGGGCATCTACCGGCGTGAAAAACCCTGCCTATCCTGACACGTTGTACGTTGACAGCCTGATTGGCACAAATACCGTCAACACCGTTCCCGATGCGACACTCAAAGCCTTTATCGACCACGGTACCGCCAAAGCCACTTTGACCGAAGTGTGGACGAAGCCCAAGCGCAGCTTACCGAAACCGCGAAACTCGGCATTGATGTCGAAACTTTGGCAATTCGTTTGCAGGAAGACGGTTTGAAACAATTTGAAGACGCTTTCGCCAAACTGCTTGCTCCATTGGCTTAAGCGGATTGAACGGACGGCCGAGAAACTTAAATCATTTTGAAAAGTTTCAGGCCGTCTGAAACCCAAATTCGGGCGTGTACGGCACGCCCTTTTCTATCATGATTTGAATACCGTGCAGGCATACTTACCCTGCCCTACAAAAACACCCTGCCATGTATATAGGACGTTTCGCCCCCAGCCCTACCGGCCTGCTTCATATCGGCTCCCTACTGACCGCCGTCGCCTCCTATGCCGACGCACGCGCTCATCAGGGCAAATGGCTGGTCCGCATTGAAGACCTTGACCCCCCGCGCGAAATGCCCGGCGCCGCTGCCGACATTTTGCGTACGCTTGAAGCTTTCGGTTTTGAGTGGGATAGCGAAGTCGCCTATCAAAGCCACCGTTACGACCTATATCAAGATACCCTCGACCGCCTCAAAGCAGCCGGGCTGGTGTATCCCTGCTATTGCAGCCGCAAAGACTGGCAGGCGGCGGCAACACATGGCACAGACGGATTTGTATATAACGGCCGTTGCCGCAATCCTCAGCAAAGACCCGACATGCAAAACAAAACGCCGGCATGGCGCATTCAAGTTCCCGATCGCGTGATCGGTTTTTCAGACGGCATTGTCGGACATTACGCACAAAATCTGGCACACGATATCGGCGATTTCGTCCTGCTTCGTGCCGACGGCTATTGGGCATATCAGCTTGCCGTGGTTGCCGACGATGCCGATCAAGGAATAACCCATATTGTCCGCGGTCAGGACTTACTCGTCTCCACACCGCGCCAAATCTATTTGCAACAATGCCTCGGCGTTCCCACACCGGCCTACGCCCACCTCCCCCTATTGACCAACAGCCAAGGGCAAAAGTGGTCGAAACAAACCCTTGCCCCGGCTTTGGAATTTGAATCAAAAAGAACAGCTTCTCCGCCAAGTCCTGACCTACCTCAATCTACCCGATGCACCTACCGTGAACCATCCTCAAGAATTGCTCGATTGGGCGGTAGCGCACTGGCAAATGGACAAAATCCCAAAATCGTCCATTATCACGGACTGAATTAGCATGATTACAACAAAATTACTCTGGGTATTACAATATTTCATAAAATTATGTAAGTAATCTTCCGACTCATCCCAAACCATGCCCAAGAAGCGAAAAATCATGTATATTTTAAAAATTTCCTAAAATTGTCACAAACTGATAATTTCAAGGTTGTAACAACATACGGCTGACGCGTTATTGAGGATGACAAAGCGCGGCAGATCTCCCACGATACAACAAAAAGAATACCGCTATGCCAAGTGCCATTATTGTAGAAGACGAAGTATTAGCAGCAGAACGCTTACGTGTATTATTGGAAGAGTGCAATGTCGTACTGCTCAACGTCTTTCACCATGCCATGCCAGCATTGGAGTGGCTGAGCGTCCACGAAGTCGACATCGTCTTTGCCGACATCGGCATGCCGGAAATCGACGGTCTCGAATTTGTCGAACGCATTAAGCGTACCGCCAAGCGCCAGCCGGAAATTGTATTCACCACAGCCTACGAAGAACACGCCCTGCGCGCGTTTGAGCTGGCTGCCGCAGACTATCTGCTCAAACCAATCAAAATGACCCGCCTGCAAACCGCGCTTGACCGCATCATCGAGAAAAACCGCGAAAAAGCAGACAGTTTCACCCATTTCAAAGTGTACAACCGCGAGCGCATGGTTGAAATCCCATGGCAACAGGCGCGTTACCTGATGGCGGAACACAAAACCGTCTATCTGTTTACCGGCGACGGCCACAGCTACGAATTACCGAAGACCTTGGTTTACTGGGAAGAATTGCTGGGCGACAAAGTCATCCGCATCCACCGCAACGCCCTCGTCTTCCGCCACACCCTCGACAGCCTGATTCGACTGGACGATGACGAAAACGACGAATACGCATCCACATGGGGCGCTAAAATTCTCGATATTCCAACCCCGTTGCCCGTCAGCCGCCGACAACTGTCCACCCTGCGAAAAATCATTAAAAACAGCATCTAAAATGCACTACTTGATTAGCTCTTCTTAAATCAAAGGCCGTCTGAAAAGATATCTTCAGACGGCCTTTTAACTTCTCAGTCCAATGACAGAAAGCAGAAAAAGAAACGGACCAGAGCTTGTTGTTTGGCTCTATCCAAGTTTCCAATTTAATCAAACCGTTTTACCCACAAACAAGGTTTTCTATTTTTTAATCTAACATCTCTCAATTATTATCACTCAACAGAAAAGGCCGTCTGAAATATTCAGACGGCCTCGATACTTAAGCCTTACCGATTAAAAGAACAATTCACGCCAGCTGATGCGTTTGAGTCCGCATGTACGGCCTTGTACTTCCAGGCTGACCAGCTGGTTAGACAAGAGACTGCGATCGCCTTTGCTTGCAAAACATTTATTGTTTGGCACGCTCGGCGTGGCGTTCAACTCCTTATCCGTACCCGTGCCGCCGCTATCGCCATCGGCAGTTACCGGAGAATCGTCAGCTTTGCTGGAATTCATATAAGTAAAGTTGATAACGCCATCAAAAGTCATACCGTTGGCGTAATAAATCTGACCATTATTTTCACGTTTGATAAATGTACGATCCTTGCTGGAGATACGCGCATCACGCAAGCCCAAACGACCGCCGTTTTCGGCATTTACGCCCAGAATAATCGTTTTCGCTGTCGTTTGTGTGGATGTACTGTCCGGCAAACAAACATCGGTACTGGAAGAATCAGTATGAATTGTTTTGGTTTCATACTTGCGGATAGTCACAACGGCTGTACGCAAAATCATCGTCGGTTTGACAGTCACACGTTCATTCGGACCTAAAGTCAGACTCCAGCCTTTTTTGTCTTCGCCTACCTTATTGTCGCTAACATAAATATGTTCGCCGTCACTTTCTCTGGTTTGCTGTTCCAACTCACTGCTGTTTGCCAAAACTGCTTTTTTGGATTCATCAGTAGACACATCGTCGTAAATACCGTAAACGGCATTGATTTGGCCATTGGCATTGGTCAATTCATTCTGATAAATCTCGCTACCCGTACCAAAAATGACGACATACTTATCTTTACTGCGGCGTGATACCGCAGGCGCAGACGTAATCGGTTGATTACCCGATCCTTGGAAAATCATTTGCGCAGACCATTTGGACGGTGTTTCACCACTCAAGTCAAAGCGGAACATATTACCGTAACGGTCGCCTGCATAAGCAATATCAACAATACCGTCAAAATCGGTATCTACCAAAGTAGGAGTAGAGAGGCCGCCTTTGCCATTCGGCGCAGGAATTTTAGCCAAGAGCTTACCGGCGTCGGAAACATTGCTTCCCGTACCTTTCGTCCCAGCCTCTTTACCCGTCATATCATAGACATACAAAGCCGTTTCATTATCGGCACTGTTCACATCTTCAGTACGGTAGCCGCTGGCCAAGAAGCCTGCATAACGCACGTCAGATTCCAGATTAACCGGAGTAGCATTACGTTTAATGGAGACACGGCCAATTTGTGTCGAACCAATGGTATAACCCAGCTTATTGTCAGAGCCTTTTTTTGTTTCAAACAAAGGTACAGCCGTATTCCAACCACTACGATCGCTGTTAGCTACTGCACCAATATTCAACGCATACGCACCGCGTCCACCCTGCCCCATCGCACCAAACATAAAGGTTTGCTTATCAGGCGTTTGACGGAGAACAAAGCCACCATTAACCATATAGCGGTGCGGCGTGCCGGAGCCGTAACCATCGCGAGCAATATCCTTCAGAACTTTACCCAAAGTTGTTGCTTGACCGTTCTCGTCCTCGCGCTCCATACCTGCCGGAATATAGCTGAGTTTCAAGTCATAAGGATTGCTAGGCGTACCATTACGGAAAATATGTACCATGCCGTCATTGGCAGCAGCGACCAAAAACTCTTGACGGTTGTCGCGCTTATCGCCAATAGCCGCAACCGAACCATCTAAAATATCGCCCAAATTACGTTCATCTTTATTTGGATCATTAGGGTCAGTTGGACGGATACGATAAGACTGGTTATAACCTTTTGCCTCTGCATCCGCTTTAATGGCTTCATCACTACCTGCTCGGCCAGTCCATTTCAGCAATGCATTTTTCCATTCCAACTTATCTTTCGCACTGCCGTCTGAAATGCCAAAATCGGCATTTGAAGCCTCATTATCTACAACTCTATCGATGAAATAGGTCTTACTGCCATCATTAACCAAAGTGAGGCGGTTATTAAATGATGGCTGAACAAACTCGGTCGTATTGATAGGCGTACCATCGCGGTTTAATTTATAAAATCGCAACTGACTGCTCCAAGAGCCGGTATTTAAATGAACCGTTGCCGCCATATCGGGAACACCCATACTGGTCGTTGCCGGCGCAGTAGAGGATACTCCTTCAAATTTCGTATTCTTACTGTCATTTTCAATATTATCGACGATGGTTTTGAAAGCATCGAGCAACTTTTCAGGTTTTGCGGCATTAAAATACCAGTCTGGGCGACTGGCACCCTTTTCCAGATACTCCTTCCCGACTGGAGAGATTCCCTCACCAAAGCCCACGGTAAAAGTCTGAACCAATTGCTTGCTATAATCTACGCCTTTAGGATCGCTTGGATCACCATCCCAGCTCTTGCCGGCAGCATCTTTGCCATCTTTTTCTGTTTTGATGTCTTTTTCTGCCAAAGTCTGACTAAAGAAACGCATACCGCGTTTCTCATTACCATAGTTTCTATCCCAATAAGGAACAAAGGGGTCGCCAAGGCCTTGGACTTTTCGTTTACCATCTTTTTCACCTAAAAGCACCCAATTTCCTGAAGCATCTTTTGCATATTCAGCATATTGACATTGAAACTTTTTCTCCCCTTCAGGAGTATTCGATCTTGGGTCATAAATCGGCAGATCAAAATATCCTTCAAGGCCGTTTCCTGAAAAATATTGTCCTTGCTTATGTTTATCTTCATAAGCTTTTGCTTCAGACGGCCCGAAATATTGGTATGCAAGTGTATTTGCACTACTCTCAATACGACGATAATAGTTTGAATAGTAATAATCTCGATCATAGTTAAAGTTAGTATTAGGAGATAAGCGAGGATCCTCGCCCGGAACCTGGTTACTACAACTCATATTGGCATCACCGTCCGACATCACAATCACATAAGACTTCTGACAACGGTATTTGATATTTGGGATGACGAAATTTTTGACGACTTCATAATAACGGCGCGTTGTCGGCGTAGCTTGGTAAGCCAACATCTCATCTACTTTTTTACTGACATATTCCCAGTTTCGATCGACAGAACCATCCGTAAAGCCTTCAGAATCCTTCATATCACCTTTACCTTTGGTATCATCGGGTCTAGGCAGTTCTGTATATGCGTAAATAGCATTATTCTCTTGCCTTTTTTTCTCATCCCATTTCAAATACCGAGGATTATTGTGTAAAGTCTGCAAGCCCCAGTTAAACTGATCTTTGTATTCACGCAAAACCTGCTTTAATGCAGATTTGGCAATATTGATCTTCCTGTCTTTATTCGGAACATTATAATTACCCCCGGCATTAGCCAACATACTGCCCGAGTCATCAATCAAAAACATAATATTGTGTTTGACTTTGGGTTGGCCGCTGACGTCGGTTTTGTTTTGCAGGTAAAAAGGAGTTTGGGCAAACTGCTGCGTATTTGCCTGAACGGAAATGCTGATGAGTGCTAAAGCGGAAGCGACGCTTGCATAAATGAGGCGATGGCGGCCTGATGGAGCGTTTTGCATAATGTGTTCTTTTTTCATCGGATAATCTCAGCTAAAAATGACGTTGTTTTTATTTTTTATGAGGTTACGATTCTAGCATAAACAGCCAGTTTCATGTTTGATTCGGCTGAATTTCCCTACACCTGCATTTCAAACACAACAAAAATGAAACAATCTGCCTGCTCAGTTTTCAGACGGCCTGACTGAATATTTAGTTCAACCTTATTCATCAGGCATTCCAAAAGCAAGGGACTGTACCATAAAGATAAAACGTTTTTAAATTATCGATTATTTGCTCTATGCTTGAAATTCCTATCATTTTGACTTAAAATACACTGCTTCTACGGCATAGACCGCTATGTCTGAAAAAGCACGTTACACAGCAAAATCAAAGCTGCGGAGCGTGTTTTTTTTTAGCCGAGATTTCCGAAGGCTGTCTTTTTTGTAAACAATTTTTATTTTTCAGACGGCCTGACCCATTTTTTTTCGAACCGATCATCATCAGGCAAACAGGATTCCATCATGACCACTCCGGCTCTTCTCGTTCTCGCTGACGGCAGCGTATTTCACGGCACATCAATCGGTTACGAAGGTTCGACTTCCGGCGAAGTCGTGTTCAACACTTCCATGACCGGCTATCAGGAAATCCTGACCGACCCTTCCTACTGCAAACAAATCGTTACCCTCACCTATCCACACATCGGCAACACCGGCACCAACGCCGAAGATGAAGAAAGCCGCAGCGTTTACGCCGCCGGTTTGATTATCCGCGACCTGCCGCTCTTGCACAGCAACTTCCGCGCATCCGAAAGCCTGCACGACTATTTGGTACGCAACCAAACCGTCGCCATCGCCGACATCGATACCCGCCGCCTGACTACCCTGTTGCGTGAAAAAGGCGCACAAGGCGGTGCAATCTTGACCGGTGCAGATGCCACCGTTGAAAAAGCACAAGAACTGATTGCCGCATTCGGCAGCATGGTCGGCAAAGACTTGGCAAAAGAAGTTTCCTGCACAGAAACTTACGAATGGACCGAAGGCGAATGGGAATTGGGCAAAGGTTTCGTTACCCCTTCCGAACAACCTTACCACGTCGTCGCCTACGATTTCGGCGTCAAAACCAACATCCTGCGCATGCTCGCCTCACGCGGCTGCCGCCTGACCGTCGTTCCCGCACAAACCAGCGCGGAAGAAGTATTGGCACTCAATCCTGACGGCGTATTCCTGTCCAACGGCCCCGGCGACCCCGAGCCTTGCGACTACGCCATCAAAGCCGTCCAAAAACTGATGGAAAGCGGCAAACCGATTTTCGGCATTTGTTTGGGACACCAGCTGATCAGCCTCGCCATCGGTGCGAAAACCCTGAAAATGCGCTTCAGCCATCACGGTGCCAACCACCCCGTACAAGATTTGGACAGCGGCAAAGTCGTCATTACCAGCCAAAACCACGGTTTCGCCGTCGATGCAGACACCCTGCCTGCCAACGCACGCATTACCCACAAATCCTTGTTTGACAACACCTTGCAAGGCATCGAGCTGACAGACAAACCCGTGTTCTGCTTCCAAGGCCACCCCGAAGCCAGCCCGGGTCCGCAAGACGTCGGTTATCTGTTCGACAAATTCATTGACAATATCAAAGCAGCAAAACAATAAAGCTGATTTTTTCAGACGGCCACACTCAACTCAACAATAGGCCGTCTGAAAACCAAACCTCAAAAAATATAAATTCATGTACACACTCTCTCAACATCTACACAGTCTGAAACCCAACCCTCTAATCAGAAAGGAAAAACCATGACAGAAAAGCAAATGCGCATTCTTTCCGTCGTCGCCACCCTAACCGCCGTCGGTATGTACGTTTCCTATATCCCACAAATCCAAAACAACCTTGCCGGCAACCCCGGCTCGCCGCTGCAACCCCTCGTCGCCGCCATCAACTGCACATTATGGGTTGCCTACGGCTTTTTGAAAGAAAAACGCGACTACCCCGTCATGCTGGCAAACGCACCCGGTATCATTTTGGGCTTGATTACATTTATCACTAGTTTTTAAGGAAATTTTCAGACGGCCTGTGCAACATAAAACGCAAAAGGTCGTCTGAAAAAGAGTCACCAAAATATCAACGGCAGGAATTTTTCAGGTAGCTTTTTATCGAAAGACAGATGGAACAAATGCCGCGAGCGTTTTTTCAGACGACCTTTGAATCCATCGATAGGGTGTGTGCCGCAAGGCACGCACGCGGTGGGTTAGAGTTGCAGGGAAAATGGAGAACGCGTGCGTACCGCACACACCCTACATACGAGCTACGACTTGCTATTGTAGTTATATTTTTCTAAGTAAGGAAATTTTATGAAAATCAAATCAGTAGAAATTGTTGGATTAAACAATTCCCAACAAAAAAATTTTTATTGGAATTTCACAGAGACTTAAATATTCTTACAGGGAGAAATGGTGCTGGCAAAACAAATATATTGAAATTAATTTGGTATATTATTAGTGGTCAAATACATCAAGCACTAAATGAGATAAACTTTAATATTATAAATATATCAACTGATAATTATCAATGCAAAGTTACGAAGCTAAATAGTAATACATGCCAAATTATATGGACAGACGAAAAAAAGGTACTGAAACATTTGAAGATATAGAATTAGAAGATGAAGAAAATGGGTTTATAGGAATTAGATCTGCTGAAGACATTCCTAGTAGAAGACTTAGACGAATAGGATCTTCTGTATTCTTTCCTACATTTCGCCATATAGAAGGTGGATTTTTCAACAGAATTAAAAAAATGAATTTCGTAGATTTTTCTGCTCCTATGCTCACCGCTTCTTTAGGAGAGGCTTTATCCGATTTATCAGAAACGCTTAGTAGCAATAATCACATTTTTTTGTTGCCTCTCTTGGTACTAAAGATATTGAATCACTATTAATAAAAAAAATATTCTGAATTATCAGAGCAATATAATAAGATACAAAAAGAAGTTTCAAATGATGCTATTGAAAAAAATAAAAAGAAGCCCGAGAAGGTCGTGGACAGCAGCAAGTAACAAAATATTCAGCAGATCAGATTCTTAAAAACATACAAGAAAAAAATTGAAAGTATGGAGGACTCCAGAAAAGAAATTATGAAGCCCTTAGATATTTTTTAAAGATTCCGTATTAAACTTTCTAAAAATATCACTCTGGCATTAAAATGGGGGGTAAAAATTCTCCTCTTAATTTCGGTGATGCAGCAACTGCAATAAATTCTAATCTATTATCTGCGGGAGAAAAACAAATCTTAAGTTTTTTGGCGTACAACACGTTTTACAAGAATGCAATTTTTATCATTGATGAGCCGGAATTGAGCTTACACGTTGATTGGCAAAGAACTTTATTTTCTACACTGATGAAGCAAGAAACATCTAACCAATTTATCGTGGCTACTCACTCGCCTTTTATCTATAGCAAATATCCCGATAAAGAGATTCAGTTAATTGAGGATAGAGGGTATTGTTTAATAACTGGTGAGATTGAAAATGAATAGAAATATTAGTCTAGAAGAGTGGGTTGCATTATTAGAGCGAAGTATGCTTCCAACTATCATCATAGAAGGTAGTGATGATGTATTAGTTTATAGGGAATTCGAGAAAAAAATTAAATGTAGATGTACTCCCCGTAGGAGGGAGGAATACAATTTTAGAAATATTTAAGGAAAAATACTAATCCAAAAACTAGCAAATAAAAAAATATTATTTTTTTATTGCAGATTTAGATACTTGGGTTTATCAGGGCTTACCTGATGAATATAATAGTTCCACCTTAATTTTTTTACAAACGGATACTCTATAGAGAATGATATATTAAGAGATTACGGATGTGAAAATATACTTATAAATACACCAGATATTTATCAAAAAAATATAAAGAGGATGTTTCAAAAATTTATACAGTGGTATGCCTTAGCTCTTCAAAGTATGATACAAAACATCAATCAGGATAATAAATATCGCAAATTATCAACACACCCTCAGAATATATTAAATGATTTTTGATAATTTTTAAACGCTTACTTGAGGGTGAGTGTTCTCCAGAGTCACTAATCAATGAATTAACTGGCGATTATTTGCGTTTGATAAGAGGTAAATCTTTATTGGCAATTTTTACTAAAAAAATCTTAATCATCACAAAGAAAAAAAGCAATATTTGAATCTATTGCTATTCGTCCCGGAAAATATATTCAAAGAATATTTGATGATGTATCAATTAATTTTTTGTCATATTAATTAAGTGTTTATCACGTTTTTATCAGGAAATACCCATGCCCAAACGTACCGACCTAAAATCCATCCTTATCATCGGCGCCGGCCCTATCGTTATCGGTCAGGCCTGCGAATTTGACTATTCGGGCGCACAGGCCTGCAAAGCCTTGCGTGAAGAAGGCTATAAAGTCATTTTGGTAAACTCCAACCCTGCCACGATCATGACCGACCCTGAAATGGCGGATGTTACCTACATCGAGCCGATTATGTGGCAGACGGTGGAGAAGATTATCGCCAAGGAGCGGCCTGATGCGATTCTGCCCACGATGGGCGGTCAGACCGCGCTGAACTGTGCGCTGGATTTGGCGCGCAACGGCGTGCTGGCAAAATACAATGTCGAGCTGATTGGTGCGACAGAAGACGCGATTGACAAGGCGGAAGACCGCGGTCGCTTTAAAGAAGCGATGGAAAAAATCGGCCTCTCCTGCCCGAAATCTTTTGTCTGCCACACGATGAACGAAGCCTTGGCGGCGCAAGAACAGGTCGGCTTTCCGACGCTGATTCGTCCGTCTTTCACGATGGGCGGTTCGGGTGGCGGTATTGCCTACAACAAAGATGAGTTCTTGGCAATTTGCGAACGCGGTTTCGATGCGTCGCCTACGCATGAATTGCTGATTGAGCAGTCCGTTCTCGGCTGGAAAGAGTACGAGATGGAAGTTGTACGTGATAAAAACGACAACTGCATCATCATTTGCTCGATTGAAAACTTCGACCCGATGGGCGTACATACCGGCGACTCCATCACTGTTGCGCCTGCACAAACATTGACCGACAAAGAATACCAAATCATGCGTAATGCTTCGTTGGCAGTATTGCGCGAAATCGGCGTGGATACCGGTGGCTCAAACGTTCAGTTTGCGGTGAACCCCGAAAACGGCGAGATGATTGTCATTGAGATGAACCCGCGCGTGAGCCGTTCTTCCGCGTTGGCCTCTAAAGCAACGGGCTTCCCGATTGCGAAGGTGGCGGCGAAGCTGGCGGTTGGCTTACGCTGGACGAGTTGCGCAACGACATTACCGGCGGTCGCACTCCTGCGTCGTTCGAGCCTTCCATCGACTATGTCGTGACCAAAATCCCGCGTTTCGCGTTTGAAAAATTCCCCGCTGCAGACGACCGCCTGACCACGCAGATGAAATCTGTGGGCGAAGTAATGGCAATGGGCCGTACCATTCAAGAAAGCTTCCAAAAAGCCTTGCGTGGTTTGGAAACCGGCTTGTGCGGCTTCAATCCGCGCAGCGAAGACAAAGCGGAAATCCGCCGCGAACTGGCCAACCCTGGACCTGAGCGTATGCTGTTTGTAGCCGATGCGTTCCGCGCAGGATTCACGCTGGAAGAAATCCACGAAATCTGCGCCATCGATCCTTGGTTCTTGGCGCAAATCGAAGACTTGGTGAAAGAAGAAAAATCGGTTTCAGACGGCCAGTTGCAAGATTTGGATTACGCCGCTTTACGCCGTCTGAAACGCAAAGGCTTCTCTGACAAACGTTTGGCACAATTGTTGAACGTAAGCGAAAAAGAAGTCCGCGAACACCGCTACGCGCTGAAACTGCATCCGGTTTACAAACGCGTCGACACCTGTGCCGCCGAGTTTGCTACCGAAACCGCCTACCTCTACTCCACTTACGAAGAAGAATGCGAATCCCGTCCTTCCGACCGTAAAAAAGTGATGATTCTCGGCGGCGGTCCAAACCGTATCGGCCAAGGTATTGAATTTGACTACTGCTGCGTTCATGCCGCACTCGCCCTGCGCGAATCCGGTTTTGAAACCATCATGGTCAACTGTAACCCTGAAACCGTATCCACCGACTTCGACACCAGCGACCGCCTGTACTTCGAGCCACTGACCTTGGAAGACGTATTGGAAATCGTCCGCACCGAAAACCCGTGGGGCGTGATTGTGCATTACGGCGGCCAAACTCCGCTCAAACTGGCTAATGCATTGGTTGAAAACGGCGTAAACATCATCGGTACATCTGCCGACAGCATCGACGCCGCCGAAGACCGCGAACGTTTCCAAAAAGTGTTAAACGACTTAGGCCTGCGTCAACCGCCTAACCGCATTGCCCACAACGAAGAAGAAGCCCTCGTTAAAGCCGAAGAAATCGGTTATCCGTTGGTTGTCCGTCCTTCTTACGTACTCGGCGGCCGCGCCATGCAGATTGTTCACTCTGCCGAAGAGTTGCAAAAATACATGCGCGAAGCCGTACAAGTTTCCGAAGACAGCCCTGTATTGCTCGACTTCTTCTTGAACAACGCCATCGAAGTGGACGTAGACTGCGTTTCAGACGGCCAAGATATCGTTATCGGCGGCATCATGCAACACGTCGAACAAGCAGGTATCCACTCCGGCGACTCCGGCTGCTCATTGCCTCCATACTCTTTGGACGAAGAAATTCAAGACGAAATCCGCCGTCAAACCAAAGCCATGGCATACGCACTGGGCGTGGTCGGCTTGATGAACGTACAGTTTGCCGTGCAAGACGGCGTGGTCTTCGTACTGGAAGTGAACCCACGTGCCAGCCGTACCGTACCGTTCGTATCCAAAGCCACCGGCGTACCGCTCGCCAAAGTCGGCGCGCGCGTGATGGCAAGCATTTCGCTGAAAGAGCAAGGCGTAGAAAAAGAAGTCATCCCGGACTTCTACGCCGTTAAAGAAGCCGTGTTCCCATTCATCAAATTCCCGGGTGTGGACACCATTCTCGGCCCTGAAATGCGCTCTACCGGCGAAGTCATGGGCGTAGGCGCAAGCTTCGGCGAAGCCTACTTCAAAGCCCAACTCGGCGCAGGCGAACGCTTGAGCACAACAGGCAAAGTGTTCCTCGCCGTACGCGACGAAGACAAACCGCTCATCGTCAAAACCGCACAAAACTTCCAAGCACTCGGCTACGGTGTCTGCGCCACACGCGGTACCGCCGAATACTTGAAAGAACACGGCATCATCGTGCAAGCGGTCAACAAAGTGCAGGAAGGCCGCCCACACATCGTGGACGCCATTAAAAACGGCGAAATCGCACTGGTGGTCAACACCGTCGGCAGCACAGTACAATCTGTTACCGACAGCCACAGCATCCGCCGCACCTCCCTCACCCAACGCGTACCGCAATACACCACCATCGCCGGCGGCGAAGCCATGAGCGAAGGCGCAAAAAGCCGCGAGCACTTGGGCGTGTACAGCGTACAGGAATTGCATGGCCGTCTGAAAAACAAAGCCTAATAATCAATCCTATCGGATTTAAATAGTTAAAAGGCCGTCTGAAACCTGATTGCTCAGTTTCAGACGGCCTTTCTGCAAAAATAAGGAAAACGTAATGAAACAAACTATTCAAGAAAAAAACTGACTCAAATTTCACTTGCCGAACCACTGCATTTTCTTTTTGGCTGCAGAGAGCGGAAGCCGCGCATGGGGCTTTGCTTCGCCCGACAGCGATTATGATGTTCGCGCTATTTATATCCGCCCGCAAGAACATTATCTGCAAATCGATGAAGCAAAAGATACGTTTGAATTCATTGAAAACCAATGGTTTGACGTAGGCGGCTGGGACATCCGCAAGTCTTTGCGCCTGTTGAGAAAAAGCAATGCCGTATTGCTGGAATGGTTGCGTTCGCCGATTGTTTATACACAAGATGAGGCATTCACAGGCCATCTGAACGAACTTGCGCCCCAATACGTCCAGGCTGCCGCGTTGTTGCACCATTATCGCGGTATCGCCGGCAATGCTTTGAAAGCCATGGATTTGGTGCAGCCGATTAAATTGAAGAAATGGTTTTACGTCTTGCGTCCTTTATTGGCAGCACGCTGGGCAGTGAAACAAGGCGGTATTCCGCCAATGACTTTGGTTGAGTTGATGAATGAGTGGCAGACAGATTGTGCTACCCAAATTACTGATCTGGTTGCATTAAAAGCAGGACAGGACGAAAGTTATCTGCACACATTATCACCAGATCTGCAAAAGCTGACTGTTGACCTATATAACGAAGTTTCTGCCTTGTCTGCCCCTGCTGCCGAACCTGCTGATAGCGGGCCTTTGAACGAATTGTTCCGCTCCACCTTGGCAAGCATTTATCCATAAAAGGCCGTCTGAATATGCTGACCCTCGAAGACTTGTACACGCAAAACCTGATTCTGCTTGAAGCCGTGTCCGGCAGCCGCGCCTACGGCTTAGCAACGCCCGAGTCCGATACCGATATTAAAGGCGTATTTTACCTGCCCAAATCCATGTTTTACGGCATGGAATACATCCCACAAATCAGCAATGAAACCAACGATATTGTGTATTACGAACTGGGACGGTTTATCGAATTGCTGCTGCAAAGCAATCCGAACACGCTGGAGCTGCTGGCTTCCCCTTCCAACTGTGTACGATACCGTTCGCCATTGATGGATGCGTTCAAAACCGAATGGTTTATCTCCAAAACCTGCCAGCAAAGTTTTGCAGGTTATGCCTACGGACAAATTAAAAAGCACGGGGATTGAATAAAAAAATCAGCAATCCGATGCCGTCTGAAAAGAAAAGCATCCTTGATTTCTGCCACATCATAGAAGGCAAGCAAACCGTACCGTTACAGTACTGGCTTGCACAACGCGGAATGGAGCAAAGGCGTGTAGGCTTAATCAAAATAGCCCACGCCCGAGAACTTTATGCGCTGTTTTACGATGCCGACGGCACACTTGGCTACCACGGTATTGCACCCAAACCCGAAGCCTCAACGCTGTCACTCAGCACTATTCCAGAAGGTGAATCACCGCTTGCCCATCTATCCTTCAACCAAGACGGATACAGCAGCTACTGCCGCGAATATGCCTCTTATCAACAATGGCTGACAGAACGCAACGAAACACGCTATCAAGGCACGCAGGCGCACGGTCAAGGTTACGATGCAAAAAATATGATGCACACTTTCCGCCTGCTTGAAACCGCACGCGATATTGCCCTTCATGGCGAAATCCGTCCAGGCCGTCCCAATCGTGACGAATTGCTGTCCATCAAGCGCGGTTCTTTTCCTTACGATGAACTGTTGGCGCGTGCAGAAACCTTGATTAACGAAGTAGAAAATTTGTTCGCCCAGTCCGATCTGCCGGAAGCTGTAAACAGCAGTTTGGCAATCAATGCCCTCGTCGAAATCCGAACCAAGATTTACGGATAAGAGAATCAAAAACAGAGACCGTCTGAAATTATGTGTTCCGCTTTTCAGACGGCCTTTTCATATTTCAAATTCCAACCGTCTATCCATCAAAACAACCTTTTCTGCCATCTCCAAACAAGCAATAGCAACATGAAATATAATTTCGTTATTGATTGGATTCATACGACAAAATTGTTGTTTTTTTCATCATAATCCAAAAATATCGAGTTTAACGCCTATTCTCCTTGCTTTTATAATGGCCGTCTGAAATAAAAAAATACAATTAAAGCAGAAGCATGTCTTTGCAACTTAAGCAGATTTGCATAATTAAATATATGCTTTAATCATAATAATGATAAAATAATACGGCTTTCCTCTAAATTAAAGGGAAAAACTGCACAAGAAACGGAAAAATAAAATGAGTGTCGGATTATTGCGTGTTTTTGGTTCAAAAGCCAGACCATCTCAAATCAACAAGCGGAACATTACAACAGCCTTTTACAATCGGGCAAAAGAAATCCTGCCCAACCTATTTTTCAGACGGCATCATCTCCCCTAAAGCTTTGGGAGAGTTAGTCGCGCGCGTATTCAGCTATCCTCTTTTTGGATTTGCACTACTACCCGCGCAATAATGTAGTCAGCGACATTCTGACGGAAGAGCAAATGGTGCAAAAATCGTTGCATTCCGATTTTTCAAACGCGGACGCAAGGTTTATTTCGCCGTATCCGATCCGACCCAAATCCAAAACTTTCAAAAAAATCGCTTTTTGCTTCAGGTTTAAGTGTCGACTTGGTAGTGGTTCCAGACGACCAGCTCAGCTCATTACTGGAATGGTTGGGCCAACGTTCGACCACCATTCTGAAGAAATCAACGACGAACATGAAGCAACGCAGCAATCTCAATCGCTTTATATCGACAATGAAGAAGCTGAAGACGGCCCTATCCCTCGCTTCATCCACAAAACCTTATCCGATGCCCTGAACGCGGGCGCATCGGACATCCACTTTGAATTCTACGAACAAATGGCGCGTGTCCGTTTCCGTGTAGACGGACAATTGCGTGAAGTCGTACAGCCGCCTGTCGCCGTACGCGGCCAGTTGGCATCGCGCATCAAAGTGATGGCACGTTTGGATATTTCCGAAAAACGTATTCCGCAAGACGGCAGAATTCAAATTGCCTTCCACAAACACGGCCGTCCGATTGACTTCCGTGTCAGTACTTTGCCGACATTGTTTGGCGAAAAAGTGGTGATGCGTATCCTAAATTCCGATGGTACATCGCTCAATATCGACCAGCTCGGTTTAGAGCCTTTCCAAAAAGAAATGTTGCTTGAGGCCATCAACCGCCCTTACGGCATGGTGTTGGTTACCGGCCCGACAGGCTCGGGTAAAACCGTTTCGCTCTATACCTGCCTGAGTATTTTGAACACGGAAGATGTCAACATTTCAACAGCAGAGGATCCGGCCGAGATTAACCTGCCGGGCGTCAACCAAGTCAACGTCAATGAAAAACAAGGCCTGACGTTTGCTGCCGCACTCCGATCCTTCTTGCGTCAAGATCCTGATATTATTATGGTCGGTGAGATTCGTGACTTGGAAACCGCCGACATCGCCATTAAAGCCGCTCAGACCGGCCACATGGTTTTCTCTACCCTGCATACCAATAATGCACCGGCCACGCTGTCCCGCCTTTTGAACATGGGTGTCGCGCCTTTCAACATCGCCAGCTCGGTCAGCCTAATTATGGCGCAAAGGCTGTTGCGCAGACTGTGCCCGAACTGCAAACGCGAAGTTGAACGCCCTCCGGTTCCGGCATTGAAAAAAGCCGGCTTTACCGATGCGGACTTGGCTCAAGATTGGAAACTCTACCGCCCAGTTGGCTGCGACAGCTGCCGTGGCAAAGGCTTTAAAGGCCGCGTCGGCATTTATGAAGTCATGCCGGTCAGCGATGAAATGCAAAAAGTCATTATGAACAACGGTACAGAAGTTGATATCATGAACATGGCCTATCAGGAAGGCATGGTAGACTTGCGTCGCGCCGGCCTCATGAAAGTCATGCAGGGCCTGACTTCTTTGGAAGAAGTAACTGCTCATACCAATGACTAAACTGCCATATTTCGAAAATTACAATAAAGCGGCATGGGGAAACAGTCCGCTTTATTTCTTACTAACAAGGGATAACTCATGGCTCAAGCAGAGCAAAAAAGAAGTCTGTTCGGTTCAAGAAGCAAAGGCAAGCGTTTTACATTTGAAGGAAAAAACATCGAGACCGAACGTCTTGTCCGCGGCGAAGTAGTTGCCAAAGACGAAGAAGAGGCGCGCAAAAAACTCCAGCGCAGAGGCATTCGCCCTTTGCGCATCAGCAAAGTCAAAACCGCACGCAAACGTCGTATTACCCAAGAAGACATCACAGTGTTCACCCGCCAACTGGCAACCATGATGAAGGCAGGCTTGCCGCTGATGCAGGCTTTTGAAATCGTTGCGCGCGGCCACTCCAACCCGAGCATGACCGAAATGCTGATGCAGGTTCGCTCCGATGTCGAACAAGGTAGCGCATTGGGTAAATCTTTCTCCAAATATCCAAAATATTTCGACCGGTTCTATTGCAATCTGGTCAGCGCAGGCGAGTCCGGCGGCGTATTGGAAAACCTATTGGACAAACTGGCTGTCTATAAAGAAAAAACCCAAGCCATTAAGAAAAAAGTTAAAACCGCACTGACCTACCCGATTGCCATTATCGTGGTGGCGATTGCGCTTATCTTCATCATGATGATGTTTGTACTGCCTGCCTTTAAAGAAGTTTATGCCAATATGGGTGCAGAGTTACCAAGCCTTACCCAACTTGTCATGAACTTGTCTGATTTATTCGTCGACTACGGCTGGATTATGATCATCCTTTTGATTGTTTCCGCCTTCGGTCTGTATAAACTCCATGAAAAATCGCCTACTTTCCAAAAACGAATCGATGCTTTGATTTTGAGACTGCCTGTTTTTGGCACCATCGTCCGAAAAGCGACCATTGCCCGTTGGGCGCGTACGACCTCCACCCTCTTCGCAGCCGGCGTTCCTTTGGTGGAAGTATTAGATTCAGTTGCAGGCGCATCCGGCAATATTCTCTATGAAGAAGCCACTCAAGACATTCGAGCCAAGGTAACCCAAGGCCTGTCGCTGACATCCAGTATGCAAAGTACAGATATGTTCCCAAATATGGTGATCCAAATGGCGGCCATCGGCGAAGAGTCTGGCTCTTTGGATGATATGCTGAACAAAGCAGCCGAATTCTACGAAGATGAAGTAGACAACTCCGTCTCCCGCTTATCTGCCTTGATGGAGCCTATCATCATGGTGGTATTGGGTTCGCTCATCGGTATCTTGCTGATTGCCATGTATCTGCCGCTGTTTAACTTGGGTAATGTCGTAGGTTGATATGTTTGATAGTATTTACTCCGCCATCGACACCCTCTCCGTTCTTGCGCCATTCGCTATTCCTTTAGCCGTTATTTTGGGATTGCTGATTGGCAGCTTTCTAAACGTTGTTATTTATCGTACGCCGATAATGATGGAACGCGAATGGACACAATTTTCCAAAGAGCATTTGGGCATCGATCTGATAGACGAAGAAAAACAGCCATTTAATCTGCGTAAACCGGATTCACGCTGCCCCAAATGCAAAAGCCCAATCAAACTTTGGCAAAACATCCCTATCCTCAGCTATGTTTTCCTGAGAGGAAAATGCCACTCCTGCAAAACCGCGATCGGCATACGCTATCCGCTGATTGAGCTACTGACAGGTGTCTTATTCGGTATTGTCGCGTGGCAATACGGCTGGTCATGGGCAACTATTGGCGGATTCATTCTGACTGCCATATTGATTGCGCTGACCTTTATCGATGCCGATACACAATATTTGCCCGACAGCCTGACTCAACCCCTAATTTGGATCGGCCTGCTGTTTAATCTGAATGATACATTCGTGCCCCTGCATTCAGCCGTTTGGGGTGCAATCGCAGGCTATATGAGCCTTTATACTTTATGCGCCGTCTATAAACTTCTGACCGGTAAAATCGGCATGGGCAATGGCGACTTCAAACTTTTGGCCGCGCTTGGTGCATGGTTGGGCGTAGGAATTTTGCCTGTTCTGATCTTCATGGCTGCCTTGGTCGGACTGGTGGGCGCACTCATTGCCCGCGTCGGTAAAGGTCAATATTTTGCTTTTGGTCCCAGTCTTGCTGTGGCAGGATGGATTATTTTGGTTGCCAATGCACCTATTACCCAATTGGTACAATGGTGGCTCGTACAATCAGGATTCCGATAATGACATTATGGATAGGCTTGACCGGCGGTATCGGCAGCGGCAAATCATCTATTGCCCAAATGTTTGCCGAGCTTGGAGTACCCATTATCGATGCCGATGCCATCAGCCGCTCACTGACTACTGAAAACGGCGAAGCCCTTCCTGCCATCTGCCAACTTTTCGGCGATGAGGTTTTTGACAGTGAAGGCCGTCTGAATCGTATGGCTTTACGGGAAGAAGTTTTCAGACGGACTCAATCAAAAAAACAACTGGAAAATCTGCTTCTACCGTTAATATTAAACAAAATCCAACAGCAGAAACAACAACTTGCCTCCTCTACTTACGGCATTATCGATGTCCCGCTTTTGATTGAGAATCCGGCATTTAAAGCGGAGACCGACCGCATTTTGGTTATAGATGTTCCGGAGTCCGTCCAAATCGAACGCGTACATCAACGCAATGGTTTTTCAGAAGAACAAACGCGCCAAATCATGGTCACCCAAGCTTCTCGATGTGACAGACTGCTTCATGCCGACGATGTATTGGACAATACCCATAGCATGGAAGAAGCAAAAATCAAGGTTGCCCACTTGCATCAATACTATCAATCCATTGCACAATCACTGAAAGAAACTGCATGACTGCTCCTGTTGTAAAATGTCCAACCTGCCACAAAGAAGTCGTTTGGAACACCGACAGCCCCTACCGCCCTTTCTGCAGCAAACGGTGTAAACTCATTGATTTAGGCGAATGGGCACAAGAAATACACTGTTTCTTCGGAAGACGACCCCTTTTCAGACCTGTTGGATGGCAAATAAACTGCGCCGCTTCCTTCAGCCTATCCAAAACAAGCTCAAAACAGTAAAATACCCTCTTTATTCCAATCTATTCCATCCACCATGCTCACCTTCCAACAAATTATTTTCAAATTACAAAACTACTGGGCAGACAAAGGCTGCACCGTTATCCAACCTTTCGATATGGAAGTCGGTGCCGGTACTTCGCATCCAGCCACCTGCCTGCGCGCATTAGCCCGGAGCCTTGGTTTGCCGCTTACGTTCAACCCAGCCGCCGCCCCAAAGACGGCCGCTATGGCGACAACCCCAACCGCCTGCAACACTACTATCAATTCCAAGTTGCGCTCAAACCAGCTCCCGCCAATATTCAAGACCTCTACCTCGACTCCCTGCGCGAATTGGGTATCGACCCTAAAGTACACGACATCCGCTTTGTCGAAGACGACTGGGAAAACCCTACTCTCGGAGCTTGGGGTTTGGGTTGGGAAGTTTGGCTCAACGGTATGGAAGTAACCCAATTCACCTATTTCCAACAAGTCGGCGGTATCGACTGCTCCCCTGTACTTGGTGAAATCACCTACGGTATCGAGCGTCTCGCCATGTATTTGCAAGGCGTAGAAAACGTGTACGACCTCGTTTGGGCAAAAACCCTTGATGGTAACATCGTCACTTACGGCGACGTTTATCATCAAAACGAAGTCGAACAATCCACCTACAACTTCGAATACAGCGATGCCGATTGGCTCTTGCGCCAATTCAACGACTACGAAGAACAAGCTAAACGCCTGCTTGCAGTTGAAGACACCAGTCTTGCCCTGCCTGCTTACGAGCTTGTACTCAAAGCCGGTCACACGTTCAACCTCTTGGATGCACGCGGCGCCATTTCCGTTACCGAGCGCGCAACCTACATCGGCCGCATTCGTGCACTGAGCCGTATCGTTGCGCAAAAATTCGTTGAAAGTCGCGAGAAACTGGGCTTCCCATTACTTAAAAACCAATAAGCCCTCACATACATGCCACGCCGCCCTTTGATACATTCAAGTGGCGGCGTTTCTATTTTCAGGCGGCCTTAACGTCGATGCCATCGCAAACACTTCCTGCCTGCTTTCAGGTAAAATAAGCCCTTTATTACATAAACCGTCTGAAAACATGAGTTCATCCTCTTCTGCAAAAACGCCCTTTTTCTTACTTTCCCTCGTTGCCATCATTCTTGACCAACTGAGCAAATGGGAAATCTTGAAACACTTTACCGAAGGCGAACGCCTCAATATCATTCCAGACTTTTTTGACCTGACGCTTGCCTATAATCCAGGCGCAGCATTCAGCTTTTTGGCAGACCAAGGCGGCTGGCAAAAATTCTTCTTTTTAGGTCTGGCCGTCGTCATCAGCCTGTATTTGGCCCGTGCCATCTGGCGCGATGAGTTTGGACGCTGGGGCAAACTGGGGGCAGCCATGATTATCGGCGGCGCAATTGGCAATGTGGTTGACCGTCTGATTCACGGCCACGTTGTCGATTTTCTGCTTTTCTATTGGCAAAACTGGTTCTACCCCGCATTTAACATTGCCGACAGCTTTATCTGCGTTGGCGCAGTTTGCTTGGTAATAGACGGTTTGCTGCACAAAAAAACACCTTCAAACGACACAAAGGTCGTCTGAAAACGGAACGCACATGACTCAAAAAACCATTATCCTTGCCAATCCCCGCGGCTTTTGTGCCGGCGTTGACCGTGCCATCAGCATTGTTGAACGTGCACTCGAAGAATTCGGCGCACCCATTTACGTCCGCCATGAGGTCGTTCACAACAAATTCGTCGTGGACAATCTGCGAGCAAAAGGTGCCGTCTTTGTCGATGACCTGGCGGATGTCCCAAAGGGTGCCACACTGATTTACTCGGCTCACGGCGTATCCAAAGCCGTCCAGGAAGAAGCGGCACAACGTGGTTTCCGCGTTTTTGATGCCACCTGCCCTCTGGTAACCAAAGTCCATAAAGAAGTAGCCCGCCTCGATGAGCAAGATTACGAAATCATTATGATCGGCCACAAAGGCCACGTCGAAGTGGAAGGTACGATGGGACAATTACCTCCGGGCAAAATGTTTCTGGTTGAAACAGTGGAAGATGTAGCCGGACTGAACGTCAAAAATCCTGACAAACTTGCCTATGTCAGCCAAACCACTTTATCGGTAGACGAAACCAAAGACATTATTGCAGCTTTGAATCAACGCTTCCCCAATATCCGCAATCCGCACAAAGAAGACATTTGCTACGCTACAACCAATCGCCAAACTGCTGTTAAAGAATTAGCCGAAGAATGCGATCTCGTGATTGTTGTCGGCTCGCCCAATTCTTCCAACAGCAACCGCTTGCGTGAAGTAGCCGCATTGCGCGGAGTTGATGCCTATATGGTTGATAATGCTTCCTATCTGAAAAAAGAATGGTTTGAAAACAAAACCAAGGTCGGTGTCACTGCCGGGGCATCTGCGCCCGAAGTCTTGGTTCGAGAAGTCTTGCAAACCATTCAAGACTGGGGACACGAGACCATACGCGAAGGAGAAGGCGCAGAAGAAAGCATTGTATTTGTCTTGCCCAAAGAGTTGCGTCGTGAGGGTGAAAACAAGCAAATCCTAAATAAAGGGTAAGTTTGTTATTTACTTTATTTGAACTTAAGGTCGTCTGAAAACTTTCAGACGGCCTTAAGTTTATTCTGCTAATAAAAAAGACCCGCCTTTAAGGCAGGTCTTTTCATACATGATCCTGATTATTTCTCAGAAGTATGTTGCTGACGGCGCAAGATAGCAGGAATTTCAAAGTCATCCAGTACAGACTGGTTGCTGAAATCAGCCGCAGTCAGATTCATAGAACGGATATTGCGGTTGGTACGAACCAGGCTTTCAGCACTGCTTTGGCTTTGAGCTTGAGGCGCTTCTTCCGCACCGCGTACCAATTGTTGGGTACGGGCAGCAGCGCGCAGTTGGTTGTCAGTACCGTTTCTTTCAAGCCGGTAGCAATGATGGTAATACGGATAGCGTCTTCGCTCATACTCTCGTCTTCGGCAGCACCAAATTTGCATTCCACTTCAGGGTGTGCATTTTGGTTGACAATCCGCATAATCTCGTTGAACTCAGACATTTTCAGGCAGCCAGGAGCAGTGGTAATGTTTACCAATACACCGCGTGCGCCATCCAAAGTAACATTATCCAAGAGCGGGCTGGAGATAGCTTGATCGGTAGCCAAACGGGCACGGTCGATACCTTGCGCGAAACCTGAACCCATCATGGCGATACCGCGATTGCTCATCACGGTTTTCACATCGGCGAAGTCCAAAGTTGATCATGTCGCTAGGGCAAGTTACTACTTCGGAAATACCGGCAACCGCGTCACGCAGTACATTGTCGGCTGCACGGAAAGCTTCACGCATGGTCACGTCTTCGCCCAAGGCAGTCATCAATTTATCGTTCGGGATAATAATCAGGGAATCGACACGCTCTTTGAGTTGATCCAAACCTGCTTGAGCGATGTGTACGCGTTTGCCTTCGTAAGCAAACGGACGGGTTACAACTGCAACGGTCAGGATACCCATTTCTTTAGCGATTTCAGCCACAACAGGAGCAGAGCCGGTACCTGTACCGCCACCCATACCGGTAGTGATAAACAACATGTTTGCACCACGGATGGCATCTTCGATGGCTTCGCGATCTTCTTGAGCAGCGGCGCGGCCGATTTCAGGATTTGCACCGGCACCTAAACCGCGAGTCAGGTTTGTACCCAATTGAATGCGTTTAGCCGCATTGTTTTTTGCCAATGATTGCGCATCGGTATTGGCACTGATGAACTCAACACCATGAATAGTGTTGGCAACCATGTTGTTGATGGCATTACAGCCGCCGCCGCCCAAACCGATAACTTTGATAACAGCAGGGCTCGTTGCTGATTCTGCTACGTCGTAAACAAATTCCATTCAATAATCCTCCGCGCCCTGCTTTATAAGGACGGTTCAAAAATAACTCATTATCCGTATTATATAAGAAGTATCCAGATACTGGCAAAAATCTTCTTACCATTTGGCTGTCGGCGTTATATTTTTACTACATTTTTTAACAGAAAATATACAAGTTTTAAATTATCCACTTGGCAATTATTTAAACCCGTTTAATTCCACTTAAATATTCAGGACAAACGGTTGCTACATCGTCTGTCCTGAAAACTTTTATCAGAAATTGTCTCTGAAGAATCTTTGGATTTTTTCCCACAGACCCATTTTTTTGCCTGAATCATTCAGGGCAATCGCACCGGTTCGGCTGGTTTGCTCACCCTCTTCGGCAGCATAGGCCGTCTGAAGCAGGCCAATTGCTGTTGAATAGCGTGGATTGCGGATACGTTCGGACACACCGCCCATTTCTTGTGGAACACCGATACGCGCCGGCAGGTTGAAGACTTCTTCCGCCAACTCAACAATACCGGTCAACATAGAAGCACCACCGGTCAAAACGATACCTGAAGTCAGCACCTCTTCAGGGAAACCAGAGCGGCGCAATTCGTTCAGCGTTAATTCCAAAATCTCTTCTACGCGCGGGCCGATGATTTCAGCCAATACACGGCGTGAAATTTGACGTGATTGACGGTCGCCAACGCTAGGAACTTCAATCATTTCATCCAAGCCGTCCATAGTCGGAATCGCAGCGCCGTAATGGATTTTGATGTACTCGGCTGCACTGTGCGGCGTACGCAAAGCTTGTGCCAAGTCTTTGGTAATCAAATCGCCGGCAACGGGAATAACCGCAGTATGGCGGATTGCACCATTAGTATAAACCGCGATGTCGGTTGTACCGCCACCGATATCGATGACGCACACGCCCAAATCTTTTTCGTCTTCAGTCAAAACGGCGTGACCGCTTGCCAAAGGCTGAAGCATGATTTGATCCATTTGCAGGCCGCAACGTTGGATACATTTTTGGATATTTTGCAAAGCAGTGTTCGCACCGGTAATAATGTGTACACGGGTATCCAAACGCACACCGCTCATGCCAATAGGCTCTTTCACACCGGGTTGGTTGTCGATGATGTACTCTTGAACCACGGTATGTAAGATATTGTGATCAGGCGGAATATTGATGGCTTTGGCCGTTTCGATGGCACGATCGATGTCGGCTTGCGATACTTCGCCATCTTTAATTTTTACCACGCCTTGTGAATTCAGGCTGCGGATATGGTTACCGGCAATACCGGTAACGACGTGGGAAATTTTGGTATCTGCCATCAGCTCGGCATCTTCTACCGCCTGACGAATGGCTTGCGCGGTAGCGTCAATATTGGTCACCATACCTGCACGCAGGCCGCGTGAAGGGCTTTGACCCAAGCCAACAATGTGGATTTCGTTATCTTCCCGAATCTCACCGATTAAGGCGATGACCTTGGACGTACCAATGTCTAAGGCACTAATATATTTATTTTGTTGTTGTTCCATAATTGCTCGTTCGCTATGTTGTCTGACTGACGGTTTGATTATTTTTGAAACAAGATTGCTTCACGTCTAATCGGCTATTCACTGTCGGAAGGGTTTTCAGACGGCCTATAACGGACTGAAACCATCCTTATAACGCATATCGACATACTCGATACGACTTTGTTTTTTACGCAGCAGCGATGGCCAAATCTGGGCAAACTGCTGCAAACGTTTGATTTCGTTTTCACGCCCCAAGCGCACGGTAATACCGTTGTTCAATACAAGCAGCCATGCCGAACGCGGCGTGTAGATCAATTCTTTGATGGTCAGTTTCAACGGGCTCAAAATACCGGAAAAGTCCGCATAATGTTTGACCATGTCTTTGCCTGTCCCCTGCTGCCCTTCAAATATAGGCAGTCCTGTTTCAGGCTTGCGGCAAACACATTGCCCTTACTGTCTACCAAGCCGCCAGCACGCCAGTGTGCAACCGGCACGCGCTCGGTCAGGATAATTTCCACGGTTTCCGGAAAACGGCGGCGCACCATTGCCGAGTCAATCCAAGGCAATTCCTGAAAAGCGGCCTGCGCCGAATCAATATCGGCGCGGAACATATTACCCCTGATATGCTCTCGTGCAATGGTTTGCAATTCTTTGCTGGAAGCATATTTCAGCTTACCCTGAATGGCAATCTGTTTCACAGGGAAATATTTGGAATTGTAAAGCCAAGCTATGCCCGAACCTATCAACAGAAAGGCCATCAGCAACAATAGCCGGCGGGTCAGCCGACCCAGTGCGCCTGCATCATCCCACATGAGCGGTCTTCAAAATCTCAATACATAAATCAGCAAAACCTACGCCGGTATGGGCTGCAGATTTTGGCACCAAACTGTGGCTAGTCATGCCGGGCAAGGTATTGATTTCCAAAAGATACAGCTTACCGTCCGTATCTTTCAGGAAGTCCACGCGCGAACAGCCGTCCGCACCAATCGCCTGCGCGCCACGCACGGCCAGTTCGCGCATCAGGTTTTCCTCCGCCTCGCTCAAATCTTCCGACGGGCATTGATAAACCGTATCGTCGCGGTTGTATTTAGCCTCGTAGTCGTAAAACTCGGTAGCTGGAATAATATGAATGCTCGGCAGGCCTTTGCCGTTCAATACCGGGCAAGAATACTCTCCGCCGCCGATGAAGCGTTCGGCAATAATTTCACCCTGCAAATGTTTCAATTCTTCGTAAACGCTTTCAGACGGCCTTTTTCTTTGACTTTTACCACACCGACGCTACTGCCTTCCGCGGCAGGTTTCACAAACATCGGCAGGCCCAATTTTTCTTCAACGGCATCAAAGTCGCTGTCGTCATGCAATACGGCAAACTCAGGAACAGGCAAGCCCACGGCCTGCCAAATCAGTTTGCAGCGATATTTGTCCATACCCAGCGCAGAAGCGGCCACGCCGCTGCCGGTGTAAGGAATACCCATCAGTTCCAACGCGCCTTGAATCGCGCCATCTTCGCCGAAAGTGCCGTGCAGAATATTGAAGGCCGTCTGAAAACCTTGTGTTTTCAATTCAGACAACGGGGTTTCTTTAGGATCGAACGCATGGGCATCGACGCCTTTGCTTTTCAAGGCAGCCAAAATAGCGGCGCCGCTGTCCAGCGACACTTCGCGCTCGCTGGAGAAGCCACCCATCAACACGGCCACTTTGCCAAAATTCTGCATAATTTCCACTTTCTTAAATACTGATACAGGCCGTCTGAATATTATTCAGACGACCTATCTGTCCTCAAAGGCCAATATGCCTGTTTATTATGATTGTTTCGACAATTCCATCAATGCAGACGGAACGCGGTTGATGCTGCCGGCACCCATATTCAGAACGACATCGCCGTCTTGCAAAACATTCAGCAGCATTTGCGGCAGGTCGGCAACGTTTTCGCAGTAAATCGGCTCAAGTTTGCCCAATACGCGGATGGCACGTGCCAAGGCGCGGGAATCGGCTGCGGCAATCGGCTCTTCGCCTGCAGCATAAACTTCGGTCAACACCAGCGCATCAACGGTATTGAGGACTTTGGTAAAGTCTTCAAACAAATCGCGTGTGCGGGTATAGCGGTGCGGTTGGAAAGCCAAGACCAAGCGTTTTTCAGGGTATGCACCGCGTGCGGCGGCCAGAGTTGCCGCCATTTCGACAGGATGGTGGCCATAATCGTCCACCAGCAGCGCGGTTCCGCCGTTTGGCAATTTGATGTCGCCATATTTTTTTGGAAACGGCGGCCGACACCTTCAAAGCCGAGCAAACCTTTTTGAATGGCTTCAACCGATGCGCCAACTTCCAGCGCAACGCCGATAGCCGCCAACGCATTGAGGACGTTGTGGCGGCCGGGCATATTCAAAACAACTTCAAACGGTTCTTGCTCATGTCCTTTCATTTGAACATGAACGGTAAATTTCATTTGCGCGCCAACGTTTTTCAATATCGGTCGCGTAGATATCGGCAGTATCGTCCAAGCCGTAAGTGGCGTAAGGCTTGCTCACTTTGGGCAAAATCGCGCGGACGTGTTCGCTGTCGATACACAAAAAGGCTTTGCCGTAAAACGGCATACGGTGGATGAAATCCACAAACGCCTGATGCAACTTCTCAACGCTGTGGCCGTAAGTGTCCATATGGTCTTCATCGATATTGGTCACGACGGACATAATCGGCGTCAGATACAGAAAAGAAGCATCGGATTCGTCGGCTTCTGCGACGATGTATTCACCTTTACCCAAACGGGCATTGGTACCAGCGGCATTGAGTTTGCCGCCGATAACGAAAGTCGGGTCAAGTCCTGCCGCGCCGAGAATAGAAGCAGTTAGACTGGTGGTTGTGGTTTTGCCGTGCGTACCGGCAATGGCGATACCATCGCGGAAGCGCATCAATTCTGCCAACATCAACGCGCGCGGAATGACGGGGATTTGCTGTTCCAACGCGGCAACGACTTCGGGATTGTCTTTTTGACGGCAGTAGAGGTAACAACTACGTCGGCGCCATTGACGTGTTCGGCAGTATGGCCGGGATAAACTTGGATGCCGAGAGCGCTCAAATGCTCGGTAACGGCATTACGCGCCTGATCCGAACCGGAAACTTTAAAGCCCAAATTGTGTAAAACTTCGGCAATACCGCTCATGCCGACGCCGCCGATTCCGACAAAATGGATGTTGGTCACTCGATTTTTTTCATCATAACGTTGCGTTCCGGTTGGTTTTTAGTGCGTAAAGGCGTTATTTTAAAGGGCTATCCGCTTCTGCGCTATGCTTTTATTGTAAAGGAATTTTAACAAAAGCAATAAAGGCCGTCTGAAACGCCGTTAATCAACTTTTCAGACGGCCTTGAATCGATGTCTGCCTGCTTATTCGGTACAAGAGATGGCAACTTCCGCCACATCGTCCGCGCTGTGCGGCAGTGCCAATGTGCGGGCGTTTTTCGCCCATTTCAGGCATTTTTCACGGTTTAATCCGCCGAGGATTTCGGCCAGTTTTTCTGCCGTCAGTTGAGTTTGCGGCAGCAGCAAACCAGCTTCAGCCTGTACCATAAAGCGCGCATTAGCTGTTTGGTGGTCGTCCACTGCGTGCGGATACGGTACCAGCAATGCACCCAAACCTGCAGCCGTCAACTCGGCAATCGTCAGCGCACCGGCACGGCAAATTACCAAATCGGCATCACGGTAGGCGGATACCATATCGATAATAAATTCGACGCACTCGGCTTGCACACCCAACGCATCGTAATCCGCCTGCAAGTTGCCCAATTTATTGCGACCGGACTGATGATACATTTGCGGACGGGCCTCCTCAGGCAATAATGCCAAAGCTTGCGGAACGGTTTTGTTCAACACATCCGCACCCAAACTACCGCCCACCACCAAAACTTTCAGACGGCCTTGACGGTTTTCAAAGCGTTCTTCAGGAACAGGCAATGCCGCAATATCGGCACGGACAGGGTTACCTACCAATCCGCCTTCATGTTGAAAAGCTTTCGGGAAAGCGTACAGAACACGTTTTGCCCAACGCGACAGTTGGCGGTTGGACAAACCGGCTACGGCGTTTTGCTCATGAATCACAATCGGCACCCCGGAAATTTTTGCCGCCAAGCCGCCGGGGAAAGTAACGAAACCGCCAAAACCGATAACACACTCGACACGGTGTTTCTTAATAATCTGCTGCGCCGCACGGACGGTTTTATACAACGTAAACGGCAACATCAGCTTGCGCTTGATGCCGTTGCCACGAATACCTTTAATGGCCAGCGTTTCCAAGCGTATGCCGTATTGCGGCACGATGCGCTCTTCCATCGAATCCTGACTGCCCAGCCAAATCACATGATGGCCGCGCTTTTGCAGCGACTCGGCAACCGCCAATGCAGGGAAAATATGACCGCCCGTACCGCCGGCCATCAGCATAAAAGTTTTACCGCTCATGATTTTACTCCACCGAATAACCGCGCATTTTTTGGCGGTTTTCATAATCAATGCGCAATAACAAAGTAATGCACACCAGCATGATAAAGACAGCCGAACCGCCGTAAGACATAAACGGCAAAGTCAGGCCTTTAGTGGGCAGGATACCGATGTTTACACCGATATTGAAGAAACTTTGAATACCAATCCAAATACCGATACCGTTGGCAATGTACGCGCTGAACATCAAGCCCGAATCACGCGCCTGCTTGCCGATGGAAAACGCACGCCACACCAACCAACCGTAGCAGAACACCAAAACCAGCATCCCGAAAAAGCCGAACTCCTCGCCGATAACGGCAAAAATAAAGTCCGTATGCGCTTCAGGCAGATAGAAACGTTTTTCCAAACTCGCACCCAAGCCCTCGCCAAACCAGCCGCCGCGCGCAATCGCCATCAAGGAATGCGTCAGCTGATAGCCTTTACCCAGAGGATCGCTCCAAGGGTCCAAAAACGCCGCTACACGCGCCATACGGTAAGGTGCGGCTAAAATCAACAATCCCATACCGCTCGCAACGGTCGCCACCAATACGGCAAAATACTTCCACGGAAAACCTGCCAAAAACAGCATACCCATGGTAATCACGACAATCACGACAAACGAGCCAAAGTCCGGCTGACCCATAATCAAAACCAAACCGACCGCCACCAACATAATCGGCAGAATCAAAGTCTTAAACTTGCGGAAGCGTTCCTTTACCCTTACCCACGCGTCACTTTTAAAAGGGCTGCACACCAAATCGCCAATACCGGTAAACAAAGACGACCAACCCAAAGAATCCAAATCGCGCAACATTTCTTCACGGCGCGTAAACAGGCTGGACAAATACAAAACCGTTGCCAATTTGAAAAATTCAGTCGGTTGCAAGTTGAGCGGCCCGATATGAATCCAGCGCGTCGCGCCATTAATCTCACGGCCGACAAACAAAACCAGCAACAACAGCAAACCTGAAACAGCAAAATAAAACGGAATAACCCGCCGCCAGAAGCTCATCTTCAGCAGGAAAAGCGGCAAGCATATGGCCACCGTAAACAGGATAAACATTGCCTGCTTGGACACAAAAGAAAACTGGCTGCCCCCTTCCGATGCCGCATACGCAATAGAAGCCGAATAAATCATAATCAGGCTGAAGACCGTCATTAAGACGACCATCCACAAGAGAGAAACATCAAACTTCCGACCATCGCGCGCAATCGGCCGGTCAAGCATTTTGGAAAGACTAATCATGAAAACATCCGTAACGGCTTGAATAAAATATTCAGACGGCCTGCTAATGGGCAAGAGGCCGTCTGAAAAAATGAATTAACGTTATTTTAAAGGTTTATTTCCAAACCAACAATTCAGAATCTACGGTTCAAAAAGAGAAAGCGTGTTGACCTGTCCTTAGGAAGGATTGGCGGCTTATTTTAGATAAAAATCCCAGTATCAAGTCCCCTGCCCTACCAAGCTTTTCAGACGGCCTGACAAGCAATCGACTACCCGTTCCAACCTGCCCCATCACTTCAACAGGCATAAAACCTACGGCAGAATCTCAATTTCCGCATTGTGTTTCACGCTGCGGTAGAGTTCGTCGATTTCCTCGTCCGTTACCGCAATGCAGCCGTTGGTCCAGTCTTTTTGCAGGTGTTTTTTGCCGATAAAACCCCAGCCGTTTTTCATGCCGTGGATTTTAATCAACCCGCCCGGGCTTTTGCCTTGTGCCGCTGCGTAGGTTTTATCGGCTTCGTTGGGATAGGAAACGCCGAGGTTTTTGTGGTATCCGCTGTTGGGATTGCGCTCATTGATGCGGTATTTTCCTTCGGGCGTTTTGCCGTCGCCTTCAAACTGTTTATGCCCGACCGGTTGCTTGCCCAACGAAATGGGATAGATTTTCAGCAGCCTGCCTTGCGAGTAGGCCGACATGGTGCGCTTACTTTTATGCACTACCAATCTGTCGATAACCACATCTTCAGGTAACGGCGCTTCACTTGGCATAGTAACGGTTGTCGTGGAACGAATTGGCGCAGCAAACCAGAACACCGAAGCGGCGACAGCCAAAAGTACGACTGCCGCCAAACCGATTTTCAACCCGACTCTCATCCTTCAGACGGCCTTACAAAGCTTTGAATGCTTCGATAAACACTTCCGAACGGTGCGCATAGCCTTTAAACATATCAAAGCTCGCACAAGCCGGGCTGAGCAACACGATATCGCCCGCTTCGGCTTGGGCGTATGCCGTCTGAACCGCCTCTTCCAAAGTTGCGCAGTCAGTCATATTCAGACCGCAGCCGTCCAAATCGCGGCGGATTTGCGGCGCATCGACACCGATCAGGAACACGCCTTTTGCCTTGCCGGCAAGCGCGTCGCGCAGGGGCGTGAAGTCCTGCCCTTTGCCCATGCCGCCCAAAATCACGAAGAGCGGATTTTGCAAACCGGCAATCGCGGCGACAGTCGCGCCGACATTCGTGCCTTTGCTGTCATCGATAAACACCACGCCGTTTTTCTCGCCGATTTTTTCCACGCGGTGCGGCAGGCCTTGGAAGGTTTTGACGTGTTCGAGCAACTTGTCTCGTGGCAAACCGACGGCCTCACACAAAGCCACGGCAGCCATCACGTTGGCGGCATTGTGCAAGCCTTGCAACGGAATGTCTTGCGTGGCAATCAAATCTTCATCGCCTTGTTTCAGGCGGCCCGTCTCGCACTCCAACCAAAAATCGGCTTCGTGTTCCAACGAAAACCATTTCACCTCGCGCCCTGCCCGTTTCATCGCGCGGCAGAACGCATCGTCCGCATTCAAAACCTGCACGCCGTCGCCACGGAAAATCTTATCCTTGGTATGCGCGTAGTCGAGCAAGTCGTCGTAGCGGTCGAGATGGTCTTCGGAAATGTTCAGCACCGTCGCCGCAGTCGGGCGCAGGCTTTCGGTGTTTTCCAGTTGGAAACTGGAAAGCTCCAACACCCACACGTCCGCCTTTTTGCCTTCGCGCTGCAATTCCGCCTCCAAAACCGGCGTGCCGATATTGCCCGCGATGACGGTATCCAACCCACACTTGATGCAGAGATAGCCGACCAGGCTTGTTACCGTGGTTTTGCCGTTGCTGCCGGTAATCGCAATCACCTTGTCGCCGCGGCGGTTCACGATGTCCGCCAGTAATTCGATGTCGCCCAACACGCGCCCGCCGTTTTGCTTGAACGCCTCGATATCCGGCTGCCGTTCGCTGATGCCGGGACTGAGTGCCAGAATATCGAAACCGTTGTCCAGCGCATCTTTCAGACGCCCCGTGTAAAACACCAGCCCATCAAACATCTTACCGATTTGCGACACGCGCTCGGCTTTCAGCTCTGCATCATACGCGGCCACCTCCGCGCCGTTTTTGCGCAGGTAGGCAATCATGGAAATACCCGTACCGCCGAGTCCGGCGACGAGGATTTTTTTGTTTTGGAAAGTCATTTTGGTTTTGTCCTAAAACAAATCATATTGTGCAGGGGGGATGTCCGCTCCTGCTCAAGCCGCTTTCAGACGGCATCGCGAGCTGTTCAATAACCCGCCTTCAGGCGTTGGTAATTGTCACAGCTGTCTTGGTATCCGTTTTGACACGCCTTGCCAAGCCATTCTTGAGCGAGCGCAAGGTCTTGGCACACTCCGCACCTTTCGGCATACATTATGCCCAAATTATTTTAGGCTTCTGCAGCCCCTTGTTCTTTAGCCCTACGATACCACTGCGCTGCCTGTGCATAGTCTTGACGGACGCCTTGTCCATTTTCATACATCACGCCCAACAAGACTTGGGCTTGGGCATGCCCTTGCTCTGCAGCCCTACGATACCACTGCACTGCCTGTGCATCGTCTTGACGGACTCCTAGCCCATTAGCATACATCCAACCCAAACCTGTTTGGGCTGCTGCAACCCCTTGTTCTGCAGCCCTACGATACCACTGCACCGCCTGTGCATCGTCTTGACGGACGCCTTGCCCGTTGGCATACATCACACCCAAATTATATTGGGCTTGGGCATCCCCTTGTTCTGCAGCCCTACGATACCACTGCACTGCCTGTGCATCGTCTTGACGGACTCCTAGCCCATTGGCATACATCACACCCAAATTATATTGGGCTTGGGCATACCCTTGTTCTGCAGCCTTGAGAAACCACTGCACCGCCTCTGCATAGTCTTGACGGACGCCTTGCCCGTTGGCATACATCCCACCCAAATTAACTTGGGCTTCTGCATTCCCTTGTTCTGCCGCATTGCGATACCACTGCACCGCCTCTGCATAGTCTTGACGGACTCCTCGCCCATTGGCATACATCACGCCCAAATTAAATTGGGCGTCTGCATTCCCTTGTTCTGCCGCATTGCGATACCACTGCACTGCCTGTGCATCGTCTTGACGGACTCCTCGCCCGTTGGCATACATCCCACCCAAATTATGTTGGGCTTGAACATGCCCTTGTTCTGCCGCATTGCGATACCACTGCACTGCCTGTGTATAGTCTTGACGGACTCCTTGCCCATTTTCATACATCACGCCCAAATTATTTTGGGCTTGGGCATTCCCTTGCTCCGCAGCCCTACGATACCACTGCACCGCCTCTGCATAGTCTTGACGGACTCCTCGCCCGTTGGCATACATCAAACCCAAACTATGTTGGGCTTTGACATGCCCTTGTTCTGCAGCCTTGAGAAACCACTGCACCGCCTCTGCATAGTCTTGACGGACGCCTTGCCCACTGTCATACATCACGCCCAAATTGAATTGGGCACCGGCATACCCTTGTTCTGCAGCCCTACGATACCACTGCACTGCCTGTGCATAGTCTTGACGGACTCCAAGTCCTTTGTCATACATCACGCCCAAATTATATTGGGCTTTAGCATTCCCTTGCTCCGCAGCTTGAAGCGTTTCCTGAAAATCCGATACGTCATCCGTCCACACCGCTTGTTTCAAGCCCAAGGCAATCAGGGCGTCTGCAAGCCATTTGACTGTCTGTTTCATGGTTTTACTCCTGTTTCAGTATAAGGCGGGTTTCAGCCGCCGTTAAAAAAATAGGGATTCGGCAGGCTGATGCCTACGGGTTTATCCCCGTTCAAATGCCGTCTGAAAGGTGTTCGGACGGCATAGGTTCAGCGGATTTTGAGGGTACTAAACCAATCAGCACCAAAACGATGGTAATAATCCAGAAACGGACAACGACTTGG